>Ga0209573_1001560_pt1 | contig 34468 bp, 14 predicted proteins | sample TNRBio252014_DNA_FD_185870 | JGI IMG/M metagenome (GOLD analysis project Ga0209573, IMG submission 185870) | Wastewater treatment Type I Accumulibacter community from EBPR Bioreactor in Madison, WI, USA - TNR Reactor_6/25/2014_ DNA (SPAdes)... | ecosystem: Engineered > Bioreactor > EBPR >...
ACGCCCTGGAATTTCCGGGCCAGACCTGGTACGCCGACCTGGACGACGACGGCTACGGTAGCGGCGTTACGCAGGTTAGTTGCCTGCGCCCCGGCGGCCACAAAGTAGCGGTCGAGCTTGTCTCGACCACGGGGGATTGCAACGACAACAACGAAGACATCAACCCGGCCGCTGCGGAAATCTGCGACGGTATCGACAACAATTGCAACAGCTCCATCGACGAAGGCGTACTCACGACGTATTATCGCGACCAAGACGGTGACGGTTTCGGCAATGCGTCAATAACCCAGCAAGCCTGCTCCGCGCCCAGCGGTTATGTGGCGAACAATACGGACTGCAACGACAATAATGCCCAGGAATTCCCGGGCCAGACCTGGTACGCCGACCTGGACAACGACGGCTACAGCAGCGGTGTTACCCAGGTTAGTTGCCTGCGCCCCGGCGGCCACAAAGTAGCGGTCGAGCTTGCCTCGACCACGGGGGATTGCAACGACAACGACGATGACATCAACCCGGCAGCTGCGGAAATCTGCGACGGCGTGGACAACGACTGTGACGGTCTGCTGGACGGCAACGACCCGAATTTTGTGGATACCACCCCGCCGATGGTTTTCTGCCCCAACAATCAGACACTGGTATTAAATGCATCATGCAGTGCGTCTTTGCCCGACTATCGTAGCTTAGCTACAGCAAACGACGCTTGCGGCACGCCGGCGTTGACGCAAATGCCGGCGCCCGGCTCCAACGTATCAGGCGTTGGAACTGGCACTGTGACCCTCATCGCTACAGACGCACGCAACAACAGCGCAAGTTGCACCTTTAGTTTGAGCAAAGTAGATCAGACACCGCCATCGGCAGTATGTCGCCAAGGTACGGTGCAGTTGAGCGGCACACAGAGCTTACTGGATGCTGAAGATGTGTTGGACTTAAATGCCAGCAGCGACAACTGCGGGCAAGTACTGGTGACAAACATAACTCCGGCGCAAATCAATTGTAGCGAGGTGGGCCAGAACATTAGCGTCAATGTGAGCGTAAGCGACGGCAACGGCAACACGGCTTCTTGCGTAGCGAATTTATCGGTGACCAAAGACAACAGCCTGCCCGAACCCTGGCAGTCGGAAAACATAGGCGTCACCGCACTGGGCAGTTCAGAGTACGACGTGTGCAGCAGTGTGGGCGCCTTTACGCTTCAGGCTAATGGTTACACCACCAACACCGCAGATGTACAGCACAGCGTCTATCAGGATCTGTGCGGTAATGCGGAGCTGATTGTACATGTAAGCAGTATATTCCCGCAGGGCGGCTGGGCCGGCATACAAATGCGGGAATCCGACTCGCAGGGCGCTCGTAAATTTACCATAAAAACACAGTTGAGCGCATTACTGAGAAGGGAGGTGCGCGTAGCAACCTTTGGCGCCACCAATGCTCAGAATATCCCTATACCGCCCACGCACACCTGGTTGCGCATTACGCGGGCCGGCAACATTTTCAGCGCATACACCTCAGTGGATGGTGTCAATTGGGTATTCCGCAGCACAGCCACCATTGGGATGCCGGGTTGTGTACAGGTAGGTATGTTTGTAGAAAGCATCAACAATACCACTACTACGCAGGCCATCTTCGACAACGTAAGCATCAGCGGCGGCGTCCTGCCATTGGCGGTATCGCCCGGCACGCAAACGGCGGAAACCCACCAATATGACCAACCCGCAGAGAAAATTCATGAATTTTCTCTGGGTGATGCCGCAGAGAAAATTCATGAATTTTCTCTACGCCTGTACCCCAACCCGACGACAGGCGAGGTGAATATCGACCTGGAAGATTACCAGGGCCGCGCCGTGCGCATAGAAATATACAGCATTCTCGGTCAAATGGTGCGCTTCATGGAAATTGATGAAGTACAAACGCCTGTGATACAGGTAGATTTGTCGGAATACCAGGCCGGCGCTTTTCTGATACGTGTAAGCACAGAAGGCGCGCCGTCTGTGACGAAGTGGGTTGATAAGAAATAGTTCTGTAATAACAAATCGAAACGTCCCGGGCTTTGGCAACTGCCAGAGCCCGGGATTTTTTTTATAAATAAACAACATTTCAAATCAAGATCCATCTGTTAGCATTGTTGAAGGTTTATGCGCTTCCTATTATCTTTGCTGCCAGACTATCTATTGAAATGAGTTTACGTAGTCATGCCGGTTTGGTAATCCTATTGCTTTTTAGTTGTGTTATACTGAAAGCACAGGGTATTATTGCCGAAAAAATAACCATAGATCATGGGCTTTCCCAAGGTATGATTTATGATTTGATGCAAACGCGTGACGGTTTTCTCTGGGTAGCCACCAAAGACGGGCTAAACAGATACGACGGCTACAACTTCAAGGTTTTTTCCAACAACCCGTTTGAGCCTTATTCCCTCGCTGAAAACGAAGTGACCAGCTTGTTTGAAGACTCTCGAGGCTGGTTGTGGATAGGACTCAAAAGCAAGGGAGTTGATATATATCACAACAAAACAGGCAGGTTCCATCATTTCACAATCGCCCCTGATAAGCTATTGGATAATGGGGTAAGTGATGTAGTAAGATTTGTAGAAACGGCCGATGGAGCTATTTGGTTGGCTACCATGAACGGGCAGCTTTTTCGCATTACACCGCCGGCAGAGTGGATGGCGCGTTTCCCCGAAGCTCCAAGCCTCCTGGAGTTGAGCCCGCTGGAAAATATTCCGCTTGATTTTCAAAAAAATCAAGCGGTTCACGACCTGGCCCTATTGCCCGGTGGCGATGTATTGGTGGCTTCATCCATGAGTCTCTATGCCGTATCGCCAAAAAACAAACGGGTGAAAAAACTTTATGAAGACTTGCTGCCTTCAGAATTTCACCGATTTGCCATTTCCGGCGATATAATATGGCTGGCCAACAACAAAGAATTGTGGCGTATTGCAGGCGGGAAAGCGGAAGTTTTTCCTATACCGGCGTCCTTGAATCTTAAACGCAAGGTATTGGTGCCTTATACAAAAGACCGGGTTTGGTTTTTTGTTAATGAAAAAATCTGGGAACTACAAGGCAACGAAACCATCAATTTCAACCAACCCGATTTTCAACTCGATTACTTTGCCTCCCGGTGTATTGTTGATAAAACAGGCAATATATGGTTGGGTACCAACGGTTACGGTCTGCGCAAAATTACCCCCCTGCAGGGAATTTTCCGTCTTGCCGCAGCCGGTTACACGATCAGCGGAATATGGGCAGGCAAAGGTCGGTACTTTGCTCGCCATCATTATGAAATCAGGCCCTTCAACCCCCAAACAGGAGTGCTGAGCAACGAAATAGCATTCAAAGATGCCCCAAACCGACTTATTAATCTGGTGCTGGAGCCCAATGGCGATATTTGGCTGTTGTGTACAAAAGAAGACGAAGAACACTTGGCCAGAATACGAAAGTACAAGGCCGGCCGTTTTGACGCTTTTGAACAGGAGTTTATCTTCCCGTTTCCGCTGAGCCTCAGCGATCCAGTGCTGCGATCGGCTGATGGAGGCCAACTCTGGATTGCCGGCAACCGCTGCAAATTGGCTCGATTTGATACCCGGACAGGACGGGTTAGTTATGCTGATTTCGGTCATTTATTTGGTGAGAGAGTAAATGCGGTGAGGGCCGCCACTATTACCCAGGATGGAAAGGGCGTGTTGTGGATAGGCACCCAGATGGGGCTTGTTAAATGTGTTCCCAGTTCAGGGGATTTTCAATATACGCTTTATCAGGCCGATGCCAACAACAGGCAAGGGTTGAACAACAATTCGATTTCGTGTGTTTTGCCCGATCCGTCCGACCCTGCGGGTACCTTGTGGATTTGTACCAAAGGTGGCGGCATCAATTTGATGAATACGCAAAACGGTCAGTGCCGGCACATTACAACAGCTAACGGGTTGATCAATAATGTCATTTACGGTATTTTGCCCGGCGGACAACAAGCAGAGTTCTGGTGTAGCTCCAACAGAGGGCTGGCAAGGTTGCTAAAACAACAGGATGGAAGATGGAGGGTTTCGACATATACAGCTTCGATAGGCTTGCAAGGTAATGAATTTAATACCAATGCTTTTTATAAAAATGATGATGGAGAATTGCTTTTCGGGGGAGTGAACGGGCTCAACAGGTTTTTTCCAAACGAAATCAGGATGGACGGCAGTCCGCCCCAGGTAGTTATTGTAGGGCTCGAAATCAATCACCAGCCGGCCATACTCAAAACGCCTGTAGAAGCGCTGCGCGTTTTACGTTTGCCTTATCATGAAAATAATCTCTCCTTTGAGTTTTCTGCGCTTGATTTTACCGATCCATCGAAAAACCGCTACCGATATCGCCTGGAGGGGCTTGATGCCGATTGGGTTATCGTACGCAGCCAGCGGTTTGCCCATTTCAACCATTTGGCGCCCGGGCAATACCGGTTTTTGGTAGAAGGCGGCAACGACGAAGGGGACTGGCAGGCCGCAAGCCCCATCGTTATTATTATTCGCCCGCCCTGGTGGCGTTCCGATGCGGCCTATTTGATTTATCTTTTATTGTTGATATGGGGCATTCGACGGGCCTATTTGTTCCAGATCAGACGCGTAAAAATGCGGGAGCAAATGATATACGAGCATCGCGAAAACCAGCGGGTAAGGGCGCTCGAACAACTAAAAACCAATTTTTTTAACAATGTTACGCATGAATTTCGTACCCCGCTAACCTTGATGATAGAGCCTTTGCGGCAAATACTTCCAGAATTGAAAGACCCCCGGCATATCGAAAAAGTAAAACTGGCAGAAAAAAACAGCCGCAAATTATTGGCCCTGGTCAACCAACTGCTCGATATGGCCAAAATGGAAAGCGGCAATATGAGCCTAAACCTGAAGCGCGGCAACCTTTCCGTTTTTTTGCGCGAATTATTCGAAACGTTTTTGCCCCTGGCTGAAAAAAAGAATATTTCCCTGGTGCTGAAAGAAAATGAAAAAGATCTTCCCGAATTTGAATTTGATGCAGACAAAGTAGGCGTTATTGTCAGCAATCTGGTTTCAAACGCGCTTAAGTTTACCCCTGCCGGTGGCAAAGTATCGGTTTCATTTGGCAAAACGACTGCCGGCTTGCTTGAAATCGTTGTAAAAGATACAGGCCCTGGCATTCCCGCAGAAGAACAGGAAAAAATATTCGATCGCTTTTACCAGATCGACGGCTCTTTTACCCGGGAAGGAGAAGGCACCGGCATAGGTTTGGCGTTAAGCAGAGAATTTGCCCGGCTGATGAACGGAGATATTGTCGTATGCAGCATCCCCGGAAATGGCGCCGCTTTTACCTTTTCACTGCCTTTGGTGATCGCTGCAACGCAAACAACAATAGCCGCCGACCCCGACATAGAAGAAACTGCCATTTTGGGTGTTGATCAAAAGATAACCCATAACAAAGCAGGCGTAGTGCTGATAGTGGAAGACAATACAGATCTGAGGTATTTTATTCGCAGCGCAATAGAAACTAATTGGACGGTAGTAGAAGCCTCTGACGGTGAAGAAGGCGTGAAAAAAGCCATAGCGCTGATACCCGACCTGGTCGTCTCCGACCTGATGATGCCCCGCAAAGACGGTTACGCACTCTGCGACGAACTCAAACGCCATGAGCTTACCGCGCATATTCCAATCATTCTGCTAACGGCAAAAGCTGCCATGGACGCCAGGCTCAAAGGGCTCCGCATTGGCGCCGACGACTACCTGTCAAAGCCTTTTCATACGGCAGAGCTGATTGCGCGTATAGACAACCTGATAGAAACGCGCCGCAAATTGCGCGAACTTTGGAAGGGAGATCAATCGCCCGGCGTAGCAAGCGAGACGGCCTTGTCCGGCCCCGATTTGGCTTTTATCCGCAAATTTTCCCTGCTCATTTCCCAGCACCTGTCTGACGAAACTTTAGGCGTAGAAGAATTTGCATCAAAAATGCAGATCTCCCGCGTTCAACTGCATCGCAAGTTAAAAGCCATTATCGGGCATAGCGCCACCGATTTTATCCGCGATTATCGACTGGAACGCGCCTACGCCATGTTAAAAAATAAAGAAGGTAACATTAATGAAGTGGCTTCGCTCGTTGGTTTTGGCAACGAGAAGTATTTTTCTACCGTATTTAAAGAAAAATACGGCATTCCTCCCAGCAAAGTGGTGTAACCACAGCCAACCTTTTTGTAACCACAGCAAACTTCGGCCTGAAATGTAACGCAGACAACCCATCGTGTAACGTCAGCGAACCCTGTAGCTATCCATTCCCCTATACTTTTGCGCCCATACCAGTGTGTTGGCAGGCGGGAAATTTCGTACTTCTCGTATTCGGTCGGCAGTTGAGTGCACATCTTCTGCCGTCCCTTTCCCGCCTGCCCCGATGCACTTGTTTTTGACATTATTAATTGAGGGGGTTTCCTCGAAAACACATCACTACTATGACTCGTACGATTTTACCCGCTAATTGGCTAGCACTGACTATCAGCTCCGGCTTGAGCGTGATGCGCTCCATGTTACTCATTTTAGTGGCGGCCGGCACGCAGGCTGCAACGCTTACCGCTACAATCGTAGAAGCTACCTGTCCCCCATCTTCTACTATTTGGTATGTTGACGCCTCGGCGCCCGCAGGCGGTACCGGCACTTCGTGGGATTGCGCCTTCAATAACTTGCATAGCGCTATTGACGCTTCCAGTAGCGGCCATCAGATATGGGCCAAAGCGGGCGTCTACAAGCCTGCTAAAGACGGCAACGGCAATAGCAACCCCGCAAATGCGCGCACAAAAACTTTTAATCTCAAAAGCGGCGTTAAGTTATACGGCGGGTTTAACGGTTCGGAAACCCTGCTCAGCCAGCGCAACTGGAACAACAACTCTACTACGCTTAGCGGTGATATCGGTACTGCCGGCAATGACACAGACAATTGCTACCATGTTGTTGTGAGTGTATTTGACAATGCCAATACCGAACTGAACGGCTTTATTGTTACCAACGGAAACGCTAACGGTACCGCGGATCTTTCTGTGGAATCGACTATAGTGTATTCTTATCATGGCGGCGGAATGTATCAAAACGCCTCATCGTGTAATGTGGCCAACTGTACATTTAACAATAACCAGGCTTCGCTTAGCGGGGGGGCATTTGTCAATTGGTTTGGCAATACCACTTCCTCTATTACCAATTGTATTTTCTCTGGTAATACTTGTGGCCAACATGGTGGTGGTTTGAGTGTAAGGTCTTGCACTTCAACTATAAGCAATTGCATCTTTAATAATAATTCCAGCGTATTTGGATCGCTTTCTGTAAAAGATGATGCTCATGCCACTATATCAAACTGTCTTTTTTCGGGGAATCTCGCGGACGTCGGCGCCGGCTTTTATATCCAATCAACCTCCACTGCTACACTTATCAATAGTACTTTGTCGGGTAATAATACTTCATATGAATACGGTACTATTCAAATTGGCTATCAATGTGAATTGACAATGGCCAATTCCGTTATCTGGAACAACCAAGCGGATAATATGATCGGTACTGCAGGCTCCAGCCTGAGTACTGACCCAACGGGCAGCTATTCGATTTCCTACAGCCTTGTACAGGGCCAGACTCCTGCCGGAACGGGTAATTTGGATGGTATTACCTACGCTTCTTCGGATAACTATCCTGGGTTTGTCACCCCCTTTAACCCCGCTTCTGCTCCAGGTACAGGCGGCGATTTTCATTTGCAGGGGTGTTCTCCGATTGCTGACCTTGGCACAGGCGCCGGCGCGCCTGCTACCGATTTGGACGGCGCTGCAAGGCCTTTTGGCGCCGCTGTCGACCTCGGCTGTTTTGAACGCCAATCGGCCTCAACCCCCACGACGCTGTTGTACGCCGATGCCGATGGAGATACGTATGGCAATCCGGGCGCCAGTATACTCTCTTGTGGCCCGCAAATCGGGTATGTTGTTGACAACACTGATTGCAATGACGGCAATGCAGCGATCAATCCGGCGGCAACGGAAGTCTGCGACGGTATAGACAACGATTGCGACGGCGACACAGACGAAGGTACAGTTTGCAACGATGCGTTTATTTCTACCTGGAAAACCAATAACACCGGCACTTCTAACAGTACTTCCATCAGTATTCCCACCTTTGGTTCGGGGTATAATTACGACGTAGACTGGAACAACGACGGCATTTACGAACAAACAGGCATCACGGGTAGTGTAACGCACGACTTCGGTACTGCCGGCACCTATACCATTCGAATAAGAGGCAATTTTCCGCGGATTCATTTCAATAACTCCGGCGATCGCCAGAAAATTCTCGATATCAGCCAATGGGGTAATATCGCATGGACTTCCATGCAAAGTGCCTTTAAGGGTTGCTCCAATCTCAATATCAGCGCTACCGATATGCCCAATCTGAGCGGAGTAACCAGCATGGCCTCTATGTTTTACGGATGTACCGCTTTGAATAGCCCAACCAATATTGGAAACTGGAATGTGTCTTCCGTGACCAATATGAATTCTATATTTCTATTCGCCACTGCTTTCAACCAACCTTTGGCCAACTGGAACACCTCTGCGGTGACCAATATGGCTTCTATGTTTGACGAAGCTGCTGCTTTTAACCAACCCATCGGCAACTGGAACACAGCAGCTGTGACCAATATGAACAGCATGTTTTGGGGCGCCCTGGCTTTTAATCAACCCATCGGCAACTGGAACACAGCAGCTGTGACCAATATGAGCTATATGTTTCAGGAAGCTGCCGCTTTCAACCAGCCCATCGGTACCTGGAATACAGGAGCCGTAACCAATATGAGCTGGATGTTTCGCGAAGCCGCTGCTTTCAATCAACCCATCGGCACTTGGAATACCGCAGCCGTGACCAATATGAACGGCATGTTTTATCAAGCCACTGCCTTCAATCAACCCATCAGCAACTGGAATACGGCAGCAGTAAACGATATGAGTGTTATGTTTGGAGGAACTACTGCTTTCAATCAGCCCATAGGTAATTGGAATACGGCAGCCGTGACCAATATGACCTGGATGTTTTATCAAGCTACTGCCTTTGATCAACCCATCGGCGCCTGGAATACCACATCAGTGAATACTATGAGGGAGATGTTTTATCAAGCTACTGCCTTCAATCAAGCCATCGGCACATGGAATACGGCAGCAGTGACGGATATGTATTTTATGTTTTCAGGCGCCACTGCCTTTAATAAAAATATTAGCAATTGGAATACCGCAGCGGTGACCAATATGAATTCTATGTTTCTCAATGCGACTTCCTTTAATCAACCCATTGGAAACTGGACACTGAATGCAAATGTGAATATAAACAACATGCTCTCTAACTGTGGTATGGATTGCACCAACTACAGCGCTACCCTCACCGGCTGGAGCGCCAATCCCGCTACGCCAAACAATCGCTCCCTGGGCGCAACAGGCAGGCTCTACGAAACCGGCGCCGTAGCGGCTCGTACTAACCTTGATGTGACTAAAAACTGGACAATTTCCGGCGATGCGCTGGTATCTATCGTTTTTTATGCCGATGTCGACGGCGATGGCTTCGGCGCCACTACAGGTATTAACGCATGCTCCGCCCCCAGTGGCTATGTAAGCAACAATACGGACTGCAACGACAACAATGCGCTGGAAAAACCGGGCCAGGTATGGTACAAAGACAGCGACAACGACGGCTACGCCGAAACCGGCGCTGCAACAATTACGCAGTGTCTGCGCCCCGGCGGCTACAAAGCAGCGGTCGAGCTTGCTTCGATCACAGGCGACTGCAACGACAATAACAACGCCATCAACCCCGCAGCAGCAGAAACCTGCGACGGTATCGACAACAATTGCAACAGCTCCATCGACGAAGGCGTACAAACCACTTATTACGAGGATGTGGACGGCGACGGCTTCGGCGACCCCAATAGCTTTACGATGGATTGCAGCCCTCCCACGGGTTATGTAAGCAATGACGACGACTGCGACGACAACGACCCACTGGAATTCCCGGGCCAGACCTGGTACGCCGACCTGGACGACGACGGCTACAGCAGCGGAGCTACGCAAGTTAGTTGCCTGCGCCCCGGCGGCTACAAAGCAGCGGTCGAGCTTACCTCAACCACAGGGGATTGCAACGACAATAACAACGCCATCAACCCGGCAGCCGCAGAAATCTGCGACGGCATCGACAATAACTGCGACGGCAATGTTGACAATGGCGTAATGACCACCTACTACCGCGACATGGACGGCGACGGCTTCGGCAACCCGTCGAATACGACGCAATCTTGTAGCGTGCCTACAGGTTACGTGACCGACAACACCGATTGCGACGACAACGACGCGCTGGAAAAACCTGGCCAGGTATGGTACAAAGACAGCGACAATGACGGCTACGCCGAAACAGGAACTGCAACAATTACGCAGTGTCTGCGCCCCGGCGGCTACAAAGCAGCGGTCGAGCTTACCTCAACCACAGGCGACTGCAACGACAATAACAACGCCATCAATCCCGCAGCTGCAGAAATCTGCGACGGCATCGACAATAACTGCGACGGCAATCTCGATGATGGCGTGTTGGCTACTTACTACCGCGACATGGACGGGGACGGCTACGGCAACCCGTCGAATACGACGCAATCTTGTAGCGTGCCTACGGGTTACGTGACCAACAACACCGATTGCGACGACAACGACGCATTGGAAAAACCGGGCCAGGTCTGGTACAAAGACAGCGACAACGACGGCTACGCCGAAACCGGTGCTGCAACAATTACGCAGTGTCTGCGCCCCGGCGGCTACAAAGCAGCGGTCGAGCTTACCTCGACCACAGGGGATTGCAACGACAATAACAACGCCATCAATCCCGCAGCAGCAGAAATCTGCGATGGCATCGACAATAACTGCGACGGCAATCTCGACGACGGCGTGTTGGCTACTTACTACCGCGACATGGACGGTGACGGCTACGGCAACCCGTCGAATACGACGCAATCTTGTAGCGTGCCTACGGGTTACGTGACCGACAACACCGACTGCGACGACAACGACGCATTGGAAAAACCTGGCCAGGTCTGGTACAAAGACAGCGACAACGACGGCTATGCCGAAACCGGTGCTGCAACAATTACGCAGTGTCTGCGCCCCGGCGGCTACAAAGCAGCGGTCGAGCTTACCTCAACCACGGGGGATTGCAACGACAATAACAACGCCATCAACCCCGCAGCCGCAGAAATCTGCGACGGCATCGACAATAACTGCGACGGTAATGTTGACAATGGAGTAATGACCACCTACTACCGCGACATGGACGGTGACGGCTACGGCAACCCGTCGAATACGACGCAATCTTGTAGCGCGCCTACAGGTTACGTGACCGACAACACCGACTGCGACGACAACGACGCATTGGAAAAACCGGGTCAGGTATGGTACAAAGACAGCGACAACGACGGCTACGCCGAAACCGGTGCTGCAACAATTACGCAGTGTCTGCGCCCCGGCGGCTACAAAGCAGCGGTCGAGCTTACCTCAACCACGGGGGATTGCAACGACAATAACAACGCCATCAAACCCGGCGCAGCAGAAGTGTGCGACGGTATCGACAATAACTGCGACGGTAATGTTGACAATGGCGTAATGACCACCTACTACCGCGACATGGACGGTGACGGCTTCGGCAACCCGTCGAATACGACGCAATCTTGTAGCGTGCCTACGGGTTACGTGACCAACAACACCGATTGCGACGACAACGACGCATTGGAAAAACCTGGCCAGGTCTGGTACAAAGACAGCGACAACGACGGCTACGCCGAAACAGGAGCTGCAACAATTACGCAGTGTCTGCGCCCCGGCGGCTACAAAGCAGCGGTCGAGCTTACCTCAACCACAGGGGATTGCAACGACGGCAATGCCGCCATCAAACCCGGTGCAGCAGAAGTGTGCGACGGTATAGACAACGACTGCGACGGCTTGCTGGATGGCAACGACCCGAACTTTGTGGATACCACCCCGCCGACGGTTTCCTGCCCCGGCAACCAGACACTGGTATTGAACGCAAGCTGCAATGCCCTCATGCCGGACTATCGCAGCCTGGCCTCGGCAAGCGATGCCTGCGGTACGCCAACATTGACACAAATACCGGCGCCAGGCGCCAACGTATCGGGCGTGGGATCCTCAACGGTGACCATCACTGCCACAGACGGCCGCAACAACAGCGCCGGCTGTACTTTCAACGTGTCCAGGCAAGACCAGACGCCACCGACGGCAGTCTGCCGACAGGGTACGGTGCAGTTGGGCGGCACGCAGAGCTTCCTGGAACCGGAGGATGTATTGGACTTTAACGCCAGCGGCGACAACTGCGGGCAGGCGTATGTGACCAATATCGTGCCTGCTATGATAAGCTGTAACCAGGAAGGACAGTCCATCACCGTAAATGTGAGCGTTAGTGACGGCAATGGCAACACAGCTTCCTGTGTTGCGAATTTGACGGTGACCAAAGACAACAGCCTGCCGGCGCCTTGGCAATCTACTGATATCGGCGTCACAGCCCAGGGCACGTCAGAATACGACATTTGTAGTGAAATAGGCGGGTTTACGCTGCAGGCTCAAGGATATACCACCAACACAGCTGACGTACAGCACAGCGTCTACCAGGATTTGTGCGGAGATGCAGAACTGATTGCCCATGTAAGCAGTATATTTCCACAAGGCGGTTGGGCAGGCATACAAATGCGGGAATCCGCTTCGCAGGGCGCCAGGAAGTTTACCATCAAAACGCAGTTGAGTACCATGCTGAGAAGGGAAATTCGCACTGTAACATTCGGTGCAACCAACACACAGCAAACCCTCGCGCCTCCAACGCATGCCTGGTTGCGCATTACCAGAACGGGGAATACTTTTACGGCCTATAGCTCCACTGATGGTATCAACTGGGTATTCCGCAGCAGCGCTACCATATCAATGCAAGGATGCGTTCAGGTAGGTATGTTTGTGGAGAGCATCAACAATACCACGACCACGCAGGCCGTCTTTGCCAATGTAAATATCAGCGGCGCCGTATCGCCGTTGACGGTTTCGCCTGATACGCCCACGGCCGTGGCCGTATACCCCAACCCCACCACAGGCGAGATGTATATCGACCTGCCTTCCTACGCCGGCCGCGCCGTGCGCCTGGAAATATACAACCTGCAAGGCCAACTGCTGCACTTTGCCGAAATACCGGAAGTCCAAACCACGGAGCGCCTCGACCTGTCGGCATATCCAAGCGGTATGTACCTGGTGAAGGTGAAATCGGAGGGGCTACCCGATGTGAGCAAACGATTGGTATTGAATTAGTGAACTGTGAACAGTGAACTGTGAACTGCACCCCGATCAGTTCACTGTTCACTGTTCACTGTTCACTGTTCACTATCTCATTCCACTTTTACAAACCGCTGCCTGGCCCTGCCGCCGTCAGCATATTGCAAGTCAATATAGATTACGCTTTCTGGTAACCCACTGATCTCCAATGTTTCCGGCAAACCGTTGAAGGTCAGATCTTTTAGCAAAAGCGACCTGCCGTCGGGACTAATCAACTCAACTGTACAAACTCCCTGTTTGCTCGACGCAATCTGTATATACTGCTGTGCCGGCACCGGAAATACGCTTACGTTGATTTCTTCCAGTTGGTTCCATTGTACAAATATTTCTTCGCGATTGCTGTATACTATCCGCCCTTGCGCATCTACGCCGATGACCTGGTATTCGTTGAGGCCAAATGCGGGGTTGGAATCGAGATGCGGGTACGTCCTTTGTCCCGGCACAGCCTGCACGGTACCGATGGTTTTTAATCCGCTCCCGGGAATGCTCCGCAACACGAAGAAATGGTCTATTTCTCCGGCAGCCGTCAAACTCCAACTCAAATCTACCCCGCCGCCCTGGTGCTCGAAGGCTTCCAACTGGATGTCGTCAACAGGCCCCAGGAGCGTGTCTCCAATGCACAGTCCCAAGGTCCAAAGCAAGACGCCGTTGTTCTGCGCCACACAGGCATTGCTGTACGTGACGCCATCGCAACCGCATACGGGGTCGAATATCTGTACGCAAGGATCGTTGCTGACTTGCGAGGGATCCGGACACAAAAACTCGCCCAGACTATCACATGGCGGTAATTCAAAACAATGCGTGACATAACAACAGGTGATGTCAATCGAATCCCCGACGATCTGCCGCAATACGATGTCTATGCATATCTGCCCGGTTTGCGATCCGTCGATCAATATGGAAATAGGATCGGAGGTGTCTACCATCGCCGGCGGACCTGGATTGTAAGGCAATACAGGGTTGATATTTATCAAATCCGGACTTACGTTGGTGTTGCTCGACGGTTGCTCTACAATACCCACGGCATTGACGAGGAAGGAGGAGTAGTTTTCAAACTGGAAGGTATATACGTAGTCCTGACTCCCATCGGCGTTGGTGATACACTGCAGGGTGTCGTTGACTACCGCCAGACACGAAGGACAATATACGGCAATGGTATCGGTGCATATTACTTCCGGCGCCGTGCCCGCGCCGCCACTTATCCAATTGATTTCGATGTAAATGGAATCGGTGGTAGTGGTCCCCTCTACACAAAAATCAAAAAGCGGATAATTTACCCCGTTGGGCACCAGTCCGCTGTTGTGCTGCCAGTTGAAGCTGTTGGTGGGCCCCGGCGGCGTATACGTCCAGCCGTTTAACAAAGCCTGCAAGGTGTTCCAACCGCTGAAGTTGATGCCCGGATTGAGGATGTTGACCTGTAAACCGGTGATGAGGTTGGGGAACACGGTGAGCGTGTCGGTAAGGAAAAGCGTAAAACAACACTCGTCGGCTTGCAGCGAATCGACGGGTTCTACACTTGCATCCAGGTACGGACAAGGATCGCAAAGCGGGAAGGCGATGCAGGTATCTATTTCTGCACAACAAAGCCTTTCTTCTATGCCGTCGTGCGCAGACAATACAAAACATAGCGAATCGCCGTACAAGTCTGTATTTGTTTGTATTAAAAACATCACCATCATCTGCTCGCCCGGATACAAGGTATCGGTCAATACGAACGCAGGCGGAGACGGCACAAAGGTCACGCCCGGCGGTGGGTTTTGAATATTAAATTGGATAAAACCCACTGGAAACCCACCGCTGGGGTTCGCTACGGTCGCGATGTATTTATACCCCAGCGAATCGCAGACCAGGCTATCGGAGACGATATACAAGCAAGCCTGTTCGGGCATGCAATCGAGCAGGAGTGTATCCGAGCAGAAGGGCTCGTATTCGCCGTTGAGGTAGTTGATTACAATGTATTGGGGGGTAGCTAAAACGTTTTCCAGGCAAAAATCGATCATATCGTTTACCTGCGCAGGCATAGGCCCAAAACCGGTGGGCGTTATCGTCACACTCGTCGAGTTAAAGTTGGGTGTAAATAAACCCGCAGCCGTATTGTAGCCGTTGGCGAAGGTGATGCCGTTGAGGGCCTGCACCTGTATGCCGAATACGGGTTGGTTGCCGGTATTGGCGTAGTCGAGCGACCAGCAACACGCGGTGTCGGGCTGTACCTGGGTGGGCGTTACGGTAAGCCCCAGCGATTCGCAACCGGAGCTGCATTCGCAGTCAAAGACTTCGACGTCGCCGATAAGTCCTTTTACATAAAATTGCCCGGTTACGTCGTTGTCGCTATCGATGAAAATGCTATTGAGGCTGGCATAACTACCGGCGGTGTTACCCGATGCGGGTATGATGGCCATGCCGTAAGCAATCTGGCTCGACCCGCCGAATACCAGCGCATCGCCCGTGGCGATTATTTCGGTGTCGCAGCCGTCGGCAGGTGGCGCATTGCCGGTAAAACTGGTATATGCGTAGTCAACCCCGCCGGCAGCGTTGGTATTGCTCAGTCCGGCGCCTACAAATATGGACTGGCTGGGTGGCCAGGCGCCCGTACTGCCCGAATATTGAAATACAAAATTGGCATGCGCCCCAAGCCGCTCTGCAATCAACATCCGCACGCCGTCGCCCGCAAAAGCGATATCGGGTACCGGCTTGTCGCGCACCTGGAATTCGAAAAATTCCGTGCCCACGATTAATCCCGTGCCGGCATTGACAGCTATGGAGTATATCTCAGCGTTGACGCTGCTGGGGTCGCGGGCAAAATACAGTCGATTTTCTACCGGATTGAAGCCGATGCCATACACGTTTTGCGCAGTGCCGGCCTGACCTGCAAATGCCGGGTCGAAAATTTGCAATATCGTGCCCGGTGCAAAGGAGGTGTTGTCGGCAGCGGCAATGACGTTGATGGTCTGGTCGGCCCGGTTGGTGACATACAGCAACTGGTGGGTTTTGTTGTAGGTGATGTTTCCCAGACCGCTATTATTATTAAAAAGCGTAGTACCACCTACCACTGTAGGCGCTGCGGAAGCGGTTACGAAATTGGTTACTCCGCCGGTAAAAGCGTTGATGAGGAACACGATGCCGTTGCCGTTTACGATAGGCGGTGAAGACCAGTAAGTGGCCGTGGCTGCGCGAGTGGCATAGGCATTGAAATCGCCGTCGATAGCCAACCCGAAGATGTAACCCATGCGCCCGCTATTCCAGTCGGGGTGGGTGTAATACGGCGCCGCCCAACTGAGATTGACCCCCTGCGGAGCGCCGGTGCGGTTGCGGATATCTCTCAATGATAACACAACCCCCGGGGTAGCCCCGTTATCGGCGCCAAACGAGTTGAGTGCCATACCGCATCTGAATCGCTTTTGCTCGGGCCGGAAGTAAAACGGGCCGGGTTGACTGAATGCATTAGGAGGTAGGTCGGCGTTATAACTGGTGGGCGTGGTAGGAGAGTATTCTGCAGGGTCATAAACCACCACCACGGAATATACGCCGGGAGGCAGTCCGATAAAACCGTAACGACCGTTGCCGTCGGTCAACGCACTGTCCAGCAATACGCCCTGGCTGTTGAATAACTCGATCACGAAATTGCCGATACCCGGCTCGGTAGCAGGGTCGTTGATGCCGTCGCTGTTAAAATCAAAACATACAAAATCAACCAATGCCCCAAATCCCATGTTGGGCCGGTTGATGAAGTCGAGGTTGGGAATCAATTGCCCGACACCCAGGGCCGTTACCAATACAGGGCCGGTAAACCAAAAGGTGTTGGGGAAATTGGCGTTGATAGTTACGGCATAGTCGCCCGCCGGCAAGCCGCTAAACCGGTAGCCTCCCAGTCCGTCGGTTTGGGTCGTTTGCGCGCCGTTGGGCCCGTCGAGGGTGATCTGCGCGCCTACTATGGCCGGCTCGAAGGGGTCTTGTATGCCGTTACCGTTGAGGTCGTAGTAGGCTGTTCCTGCAATCGTACCCAGCGTGGTCATGTCTACGATGGCAAAGTTGACGCCGGTGACCTCCCCGTCGGGCTCCAAAATGACGGTTTGCGTAGTCGGCGTGGAGGCCAGGTTGGGGTTGTTCAATTGCACGATGAGAAAGTACTGCCCCGGCGTGAGATTGCAAAACTGGTACGTTCCATCTATTCCGGTCATTTGCTGTAATAAGGCGCCGGCACTATTGATGGCACTGACGGTCAGTCCGGGAATACCCGACTCAGTGGGACCTTGTACGCCGTTGTTGTCGTCGTCCCGGAATACGGTACCCGATATACAATTAAAGGGCTGCGCCCAAGCCGCCATAGCTGTAACCCCCCAAAAGGCTGCCAGGAAGATCAGGCGTGTGAGGCTTTTTTTCATGGTCAATGGATTTTGATGAATGATGATTGAGTGCTGATTATTAGCTTATTATCGCAAAATCAACAGACGTAAAACTTCTATATGCGCATCGTAAGGCTGTATCAGGATGAAATACACCCCGGCGGGCCATTGTCGTGTGTCCAGTCGAATACGCGAGCTTGTCTTTATCCACTGCCGGTCGATGAGTACACCGCCGGAAGTATATACGGCGTAAAAAAAATTTGTTACCTGTTCGATGAATTGCAATTCTACCCAGTCGCGAGCCGGATTGGGCCACAAAGCAATTTGTGGGTTAACCGCCACCGGGGCAACGCCGGTGATGGGGCAGTCGATGAGGATCGTATCGCACACTTCCAGCGTAGCAAGATCAGCATCATAACATAAATTGCCATCGAGGTCGTAACGGGTCACTCGCATGCATACCCGAAAGTCGCCTTCCATGGTGTAATTGTAGATAAATGACGCATCTCCGGGCAGGAAAGACCCAATGGTAGGACCCCCGCTGAGCATTCGGATACGCCAAAACACTTCGTCGCATTCGCTTAATGAATCAGTAGTGAAAGTGGCAGTCTGTCCGGTACAATCCAGTGCGTAGGTGAAACGCTGCGCCACATCGGCTTCAAAATCTGTGTATTCCGTACAACAGCGGTCGCATACCGGTATGTCAATGCAATGCGTCACGGTACAGCAATCCAGCGCGATGTCGACATCCAGGAGCCTGCTGGCGGTAAATTCCAAACACACGCTGGTCAACGCCGCCGCATCAGGCCGCAATTGTATGCTGAGCCCTCCGGCAGTGGCGCCCGGCAGTAGGGCAGGGGCAAACACAATCTCGTCTTCTACCACCAGGTCTTCACCCGGATTTTCTCTGAATCGCAGCCTGTTGACGGTAAAACCGCTGTTGTTGGTATAGTTAAAGGTGTAAAGATAACTGCTATCCGGCATGCAGGTCGTGCTATCCGGCCAAATGGCACTGCAGTTCTGGCAGACAAATTCCAGCGTATCGGTGGCCGATATGGTGTTGTTATTCAGCCAGTTGACCGCCATTCGAATGGGTTGGTTGGATGTCCATTCATTTATACAAAAGTCAAAAAGCGAGTAACCGCCGGTGGGTAAATTTCCGCTGGCACGCGACCAGCGCAGGCGACGCTGGGGCTCGGGTATGCTGTGTATCCACCCTCCGGATAGGTCATAGTTTATGGCAGAAAATTGCGCATCAATAGAAAATAAACTCACCTCTATGCCGTCGTAAGGGCCGTCGGCGGGGTCGTAGTTGAACGAAAGGGTATAACAACACGTTGCGGAATCAACCGCTGATAGATAGACCGTAGACGCAAACTCCTCTCTGCCATACAGACACACCTGCATGAACAGCAATTGGATGATCAAAGGATGACATTTTCTTTGGCGCATGCACCCGGGGGGTTTGTAGTGCCGTTTATTTAGTATTTAAAGGTAATTAAATTTGTTATTAATAGGGATTTATGTATTAAATTAATTGAAATAATAAATGCATTAAAAATATTACATTGAATATTTGTTTTATTTTAAAATATAATACAGATAATTCAGCCGCACAGTACAATTACTCCTCTCGTTTCACAAACAAGAAACTCTGCGTACCGCCCTCTACCTCCATCCGAAGCCAATAAGCCCCCGGCGCCAGGCTGCTCACATCGTACACGGTCACCGGCGTTTGATCTTGCGGATATTTGCGGATTACTTGCCCCGTAGTGGATAATATGGTGGTGGAATAAACAGGTATGCCGGCATCCTCGGCGCGAGCTTTAACAGACAGATACAGGTTGTCTTTTACCGGGTTGGGATATATATTAACGGCAAATCGATCTGACAAATTCGAAGTACTCGTGGCGTCGTCATTGCTGTAGCCTATTGTAGGCGCTTGCATCACGAAGTTCCCCGTACCGTTGGGCACCCTGGCCATGGATATGTTGGCTTCCTGATAACCGAACGTAACCGCATCAAGCTCTTCTTCAAACGGATTCGACAAGATAAGATCTTCCCCATCCCGCGATAGTTTGAAGTTGGCGTGAAGGCCTGCCTGTTCTCCGTCTTCGTCGGCCCAAACGATCACATAACCGCCGGCGGCAATGGAAGCCCCCGCCGGGAAGGTCCACTTGGTGGGGTTGTCGAGCTTGTCGCTCAGGTAAAAACCGGACAGGTCAAAGTTCTGGTTGCTGTTATTGTAAATTTCAATCCAGTCTTCGTGTTCGCCATCCTGGTCTTCGATGTTGGAGGTGCTGTCATTTACCGCCATGAATTCGTTGATGACGAGGCCCTCGCCATAAACCTGCGATTGGACATGGTTGGCCAAAAAGAGACTGAAAAGTGCAATGATAATTGTATAGTTGAAACGCATGAGTACCTGGTTTTAACATGAAAGCATAATTGCGACTGTACGACTGTACGACTGTACGACTGTACGACTGTACGACTGTACGACTGTACGACTGTACGACTGTACGACTGTACGACTGTACGACTGTACGACTGTACAAACTTAAGTGTACAAGATACGGGAAACTCCTAAGTTCGCAAAGTCGCAAAGTCGTACAGTCCTAGAGTCGCACAGTCCATCACTGCTTGACAATCTTTTTAGTATAAATTCCCCTTTCCGTCTGCAATCGCAGAATATACATCCCCGCACTGGCATACGCCGGCAACTCAAGCGCCAGCATATTCTGCCCCGGCGATAATTGCTCCCAGCTCTGCTGAGCTACCACCGCACCTGCCGTAGTCAGCAGCGTAGCCTTCAGCGGACCGGCCTCCATCAGGTCGATTTCGCAGGTGAACTGCTCGCGGAAGGGGTTGGGGTATACCGTCACTTCAGCCAGCCCTGCCGGCTCGGTAGCGCTGTTGGCGCAAGCCGTCGATACGCTGAACGACACATCGGCGCTTACCGTATTCCCGCAAACGCTGAATACTTCGATTTCATAGCTAGAGCAATTGTTGAGCCCTTCGATGATGAATTCGGGATCGAGCACCGAGATAGCCTCCCATTGGCCGCTTTCCGCATCGCGCCAGCGCACGATATAGCTGATGGTGTTGAAGGGGCCGTTCCAGGAGAGCGATATGGTGGTGGCGGTGGAGTCTATTTCTATTGTCGAAGGCGACGCACAAGGCACGTCGGGCGCAAAAAAGGCCGTGATGGTGTCCCCCATGATCATACTCAGGCTGATGGCATCAGAGGTGGCGTCGGGGCCGAATACCTGGTTGGCAACTTCCCAGTGGTCTAATTCCCAGCCCTGGGCCGGCTGCGCAGTGAGGGTAATGGGGATGTCGCCAAAATATTCGGCATTGTAGGGGTAAGTGTCTGGAGCAATGGTGTTTACCAATACTTTGTTGGAAAAACCCGCCGGTTCTACGCGCACTTGAAGCGGGTAGGGGCCCGACACTTCGTAGCAATCGCCGATGCCGCCGTTGATGACGATGCAGCGGTCGTTGATGAAGTCGCGGATGGTCTGCACGTTGATGAGCCACGACTGATAAGAGCCGCCCCAGCGGGCTACCTGGCCGTACATCTCCGGCTCAATGACCGCAACCATGGAATCGAGCAGGGCGATCATGTAATCGCACGACAAGTAGGTGTTGTTCAAATCGGCATACCGGTTGACGTATAACGCGTGGAATTCTTCGTTCTCCATCAGCGATATGATGAGGTCGACATGCCCCTGTGGGTCGGAAGATTCACTGTATTCTTCGTTGTCGCAGGGGTCGGCATTGGGGCTTACATCGGGAATGGAGGTGTAATTTACATAATGGCCGAATATGGCGTCGAGGTCCCACAAGAGATAACGCCATTTCAGTTGCTCGCCTTCGGGGTTGCGGCCCCGCCACCAGGCGGTATTCCAGTTGAGCCAGTCTTTGCACACTACGTGTGTGTTCAGGATCATATAGTCAATGAGGCTCAATACGTTGAGTTGGTCTTTTACGATTTCGTAGTTGGGCTGCGCCGACATGTCGTTGGTGGTGATGAAGTTGTGCAGGGTGTACCAGTCGGCCCAGTCGCCGTATTCAATCCAGGTAGCGCCCCAGGTTTTGATCATGTCGATATCGTATTTGCCCTGATTGTAATAGTATTCGGTGAAGTCGCTGTCATCTACTTTTTCCCTGATTTCATATACGCCCCAGTATTCGCCGTTGGCATACAACACGCATGGCTTATAGGTGCGCTCGTCGAGCTCGAGCCCGGCGCGTTGCGAAAGCGTATGCGCGTAAGCGTCGCGGATATGCGCGCCGTTGCCGTGGAAGGGATAGTTGTCGTTGGCGGCGGCTTTAAGGATAAGTCGCTGGTATTCTTCGCGATCGGAGTTGTCGAACACCTTGTGCTCTATTTCGTCGTCGTAGCCGAATTCATCGCGGGTGATATAATCGATGCCGCGTTGTCCGTAGGCCCAGCTGTCGTTGCCGTGCTTGTTGTATTCGCCTTCGGCTTCGTCTATCTGTTCACCATTTTCAAATAGTTCAAAAGAACCCCAGGGGCTGCTATAGCTGCCGTTGAGCAACTCGTCGAGCTCACCGCCCGCCACGGAGATTACCGGTATGGTATGGGATACGTTGATGAAGTAGGTGTTGGTTTGGGTCAAACCCGGCAAAACCAAGGGATCGCTCGAAAATACCCGCGCCCGCACTACGGTGGTTTCGGTGATGTCGATAGGGCCGCTGTATGCAGGAGAAGTAGCGCTTGGCTCCGACCCGTCGGTGGTATAGCGTATGGTCAATCCCACCGGCCCAAATATGGATAGGCTTAACGTATTGGTGTAAAAACCCGCCGGCAGGTTAAATATGGGCATGGGGGTGTAGCCGTTGCGGGCTATGGTGTTATTGACCGCGCCGGGGGTGGGTTGGTCGTATATCTTCCAATCGCCGGCCGTATTGCGGCCAAAAGAGTGGTTGGCGCGGTTGGGGTCTTCCCAGTGAAACTGATCGATGACGTTGCCCGCCGGATCGGCTAATACGGCGTCTTCTTCGGCGGTTTGCGTAATGCGAAAACTGGTATGCCACTGGCCGAAATAATAGCCGTCGCGCCCCGAGGCAAATATTACTAAATATTGCCCGGGCGCTATGCTTGCACCTGCCGGAAAGGCCCACTTGGTGGGATTGTCGATATTGTCACTCAGGTAATACCCTGTAAGGTCGATTGTGGCATTCCCCAAATTGTATAATTCTATCCAGTCTTCGTGCTCGCCGAAATAATCGGCATAAATATTCCTGTTGGCGGCACTTACTTCGTTGATGCGGAGCTGCGCAGCCACAGGGCCGGCAACGAGCATACTAAGGAGAGCGATTAGTGTAAAGTTTCTTTTAAGCATATGCTAATATCCGGTTAATTAAATTGTGCCTAAAATTACGCTTAAAAAAGATAGGACTTGTCGTCATTTTACCCGTATTTAGATTTTGTCGGCAAGTTTGCCATTCCATAATTCATAATATTATGCGCACGCTTACTGTTTTACTGGCTGTTTTTATGGCTATTCCCACAATGGCACAAGATATCCCTCCCATGCCGGTAGTGCCCACACCTGAGCAAATCGCCTACCAGGAGCAGGAACTGATCGGCTTTATTCATTATACTGTAAATGCGTTTACCGACAAAGAATGGGGCGACGGCAAGGAAAACCCCGCTATTTTCAACCCCTCCCAATTGTCTACCGACCAATGGGCCAAAGTAGCCCGGCAGGCAGGTATGAAACAACTCATCATTACGGCCAAACACCACGACGGCTTTTGCCTCTGGCCCTCCCGGTTTACCGGCCACTCGGTGAAAAACAGCCCCTGGAAAAACGGCCAGGGCGATGTGGTCGGCAACCTGGCCGCTTCCTGCCGCAAAAACGGCCTGCGCCTGGGTATCTATCTCTCTCCCTGGGACCAACACGAACCCTCATACGGCAGCGACAGCTATAATTCATTTTATATGAATCAATTAGAAGAATTGCTGACCCAATACGGTGAAATATCAGAGGTGTGGATGGACGGCGCCCGTGGCGAAAATGCAAAAGACATGGTATACGATTTCGACGCCTGGCGTCAACTCATCTACCGCCTCCAACCCAAAGCCCTGATTTTCTCCGACGCAGGCCCCGACATTCGCTGGATCGGCAACGAACGCGGCTACGCCGGCGAAACCTGCTGGTCGACGATAAATAGCGACGATATCGTGATCGGCAAGGCCGATATGGCCTACCTCAATACCGGCGACCCGCAGGGCCGGCGCTGGCTCACCGGAGAATGCGACGTGTCTATCCGCCCGGGCTGGTTTTATCACCCCCACGAAGATAGCCTGGTAAAATCCCCCCATCAATTGATCGAAATCTATTATAACTCGGTAGGCCGCAACGGCGTTTTACTCCTCAACCTGCCCCCCGACCGCCGCGGTCTGATCCACGAAAACGATGTTCGCACGTTAAAGGCTTTTCGCAAAATTATTGACCATACTTTCCGGAAAAATCTGGCTTTACGCCAAAAAGCAAGCGCCGACCACTACCGCCAACAAAACCCGCGGTTCGCAGCCCAACACCTCACCGACGGCGATAACCAAACCTACTGGGCCGCCGACGACGACAAACGCCAGGCCACGCTCACGATCAGCCTCCATAAACCCCGCGTGTTTAACCGCATTATGCTGCAAGAACCCATCCGCTTCGGCCAGCGCGTCTCCGCCTTCCACGTCGACGCCGAAATAGACGGCCAGTGGATTACTATAGCCCGCGGCACTACCATAGGTTACAAACGCCTGTTGCGATTTGATACAATAACATCGGGAAAAGTAAGAATCGTAATTGACGACGCTCTCGGGCCGCCCGCACTGTCAAATGCCGGCTTGTTCCTTGCGACAAAAGAATAGACTGTGCAGATAACCCAACTCTGTGCCACTCCGTTTTACTCCGTTTAACTCTGTGGTAAAAAAAACCACGTTATAAAAACAACAACGACCCATCGCCATAACTCAAAAACCGGAAATCATTATCCATTGCATAGCGATAAATTTCCCGCCAGTCATCGCCCACCGCAGCAGCCACCAGCAACAGCAGCGTACTCGAAGGCTGGTGAAAATTGGTGGCCAATGCGTCCACCATGCGAATGCGATAACCCGGGGCAATCAGCAATTGCGTGGGGGCTATCAGGCGCTCCATGCCTAGCTCTTCCATCCATATAAGTAGCGCCTCCAGTGCGGCAGTCACCGAAGTTTGGCCAAGCCTGCCCTGATACGCATCCCATTGGCTGATCTGCAGTGCTTCGAGCGACAAACCCGGCCGTTCAAGCAGTTTGCTACCCATTAGGAACAAACTTTCGAGCGTGCGCAGTGAGGTGGTGCCCACGGCTATCACCTGCCTTTCGCCGTGGCCTTTTAGCAGCTTTTCAAGAAAGGCTGTCGTGACATCAAAATACTCGGCGTGCATCTCGTGGTCGCCGATGGTTTCCGATTTCACAGGCCGGAACGTGCCCGCGCCCACGTGCAAAGTGAGATATTCGCAGGATACATTTTTGTCGCGCAGGCGGTCGAGAAGTGATTCCGTAAAGTGCAGCCCTGCCGTCGGCGCCGCCACCGAGCCGTCGTGGCGGGCGTAGATCGTCTGGTAGCGTTCGCGGTCGAGTTCTTCTGCCGGGCGATGCAGATAGGGTGGGAGGGGTACCTGTCCGGCCAGGGTAAGCACCTCGGCAAAAGTGACCGATGCCGGCGTCCAGCGAAACCGTACCCGAAAGTGGTCGCCGGTCTTTTCAAGCAATTCCGCTTCCAGTGAGATGGCATCGGCGCCTTGCGTGAGTGTCCTTTGCAGCCGGCCCGATTTCCACTTTTTAGCGCCGCCTACCAGGCACAACCAGGTGGCTTCGCCGGTGGCCAACAGGCCGGTATTGAGCTCGCCTTCCGGCGACAGGCAAAACAATTCGATTGCAGCGCCGCTGGGCAAATTGAACAGCAGTCGCGCCGGTATCACCCGCGTATTGTTGAACACCAACATCGCATCAGGGGCGATATGCCGGTCGAAATTGCGGTACACATCTTCCGAAATGGCCCCGTCGCGGTATACCAATAACTTCGAAGCGTCGCGTTCGGCCAATGGGTATTTGGCGATGCGATCCTCGGGCAATTCGTAGGTGTAATCTGCTATGCGGATAGTTTCGGGTCTCATTGTCTCGTTTAATCGTTTTGAATAACGACCTGGCGGGGAAAAAGTTTGGTTGTATATGGAATATGGAACCTGCTCCCGCACTTTTTTGCTTTTGAGTAAATATCCCTGATTTTCAGTACCTTTGAAAATAGAACAACTCTATTAACCCTATTCCATAAGTTACGTCTGGTCATACCCCCACGGCGGTATTTTATTTCATTCTTCATTTTTAATTTTTAATTTTTCATTCCACCTATGCTTGCCATTCAAACACATTCACTCGCCAAGAAATTCGGCGACACCACGGCCAACGACGACATTTCCATGCACGTCAGCAAAGGTGAAATATATGGCCTGATCGGGCTCAACGGCGCCGGAAAAACAACACTGATCCGGATGTTATTGGGTATGATAAAACCGGATAATGGTCATATTCAGTTATTGGAAAATAAATTAACACCCAATTTTTCGCTGTGGAATGAAATTGGATTTTTAGTCGAAACCCCGTTTTCGTATCCCAATTTATCCGTTAGGGAAAACCTGGATATATTTTTTGATTTGCGAAAATTAAAAGACCCGGCATTAATCGACAAAGTGATCGATCAATTAAAATTGACTGTTTACACAAATAAAAAAGCTAAACACCTCTCGCTGGGCAATCAGCAACGGCTGGGACTGGCCAAGGCCCTCCTGCATCAACCCCAACTCCTCATCCTCGACGAACCCACCAACGGCCTCGACCCGGCAGGTATCGTAGAAATCAGAACCTTACTCCGGTCGCTTACAGAAAACGGCGCCTCCGTGTTGATTTCCAGCCACCTACTTAGCGAAGTAGCCCAAATGGCCCACCGGATAGGCATTATCCACGAAGGCAAATTAATAAAAGAATTATTTGCCGAAGAATTGGAAACACAGCTGATCAAAAAAGTGGTGATCCACACAAAAGATAACGGCCAGGCAATAGCACTCCTGAAAAAATCGGAATTTGATGCACAAATTGTGGGCGATCGCATTTATGCTACGGACGACAAAGCCATTTCCTCCCCGGAATTAATTACCAAACTATTGTCGGACGCCGACCTTCCACCCACTGAAATTTATGTGAATAAAGAAAACCTGGAAATGTATTTTCTTCGAATAATCGGAAAATAAGCAACTATGCTATACGAACAATGGCTGGGATTAAAAGCGGAATTTCGAAAAATAAAACATGCGAGTATTATTTGGGTTACTTTCATCGCTTTTTCGCTGGCGCCTTTGATGGGCGGCGTATTTATGATTATTTTAAAAAATCCGGAACTCGTCGCTCAGTCCGGCGCCCTAAATGCCAAGGCTCAATTAATGTCTATCAGTGCCAATTGGAATTCCTTTCTGGGTATCCTCACGCAGGCCATGGGCGTAGGCGGTGTATTGATTTTCGGTTTTGTGGCGAGCTGGATATTTGGGAGGGAATATTCCGACGGCACGGCCAAAGACTTGCTGGCGCTGCCTATTTCGAGAACGAAAATATTAAACGCCAAATTTATCGTGTATACCGGTTGGTGTCTGGCGCTGGCCATTTCTAATTTGTTAATCGGATTATTAATCGGCGCCCTGCTACAATTACCCGATTTTGAAAAAGCTATTTTTTTGAAATCCTGAGGGTTTATGCAGCCACAACAGTATTGACGATTTTATTAGGCCCCCCCATCGCATTTTTCGCCCTCTGGGGCAGGGGTTATCTCGCTCCACTGGGTTTTGTAGCGCTTACACTCGTTTTTTCACAAGTAATTGCCGCCACCGGCTTTGGCAATTATTTTCCCTGGTCTATCCCCGGCCTTTACAGCGGCGCCGGCGGCGAGTACCGCGATTTGCTCAACGTATGGAGCTATTTTATTTTAATCGCTACCAGTCTGGCAGGTTATTTTGCCACTATCTTGTGGTGGAAATACGCCGATCAGGCGAAGTGAAAAATGGTTTTACTATATTAGCGTTATCAAACCTGTTAAACCCCAAGTCCAGTAGTTAATTTCGTTAACCCGGGTCGTTCCCAACGGCTCCCAAATGAAAACGCTATGGCACATTTTATGTCAAAAATTTGGGTTCATCTCATATTAAGCACCAAACATCGGCTTCCGCTGATATCCCCTCAAATTGAAGCTTATGTTCACCAACTTATTTGCAAGGAATTGAGGAAAATGCAATGCCATGTCGATTGCATAAATGGTATGAGCGATCATGTACATGCCCAATTTCTGTTACACCCTGCGAAATCATTGAGCGAGGTCATCCACCAGGTTAAGGGCGCCACCTCATATGCTATCAATCAAAATAATTTGCTCAAGGAAAAATTTGCATGGGGAGGGGGGTACGCCGCATTTTCTGTCAGCGAGTCGGCTGTACCTGCTGTCAGGAAATATATTCAAAACCAAAAACAACACCACAAATCTCGTACCTCTTTAGAGGAATACAACGAATATTTATTACGCCATGGGCTAAATGATGCTGATGTGAAGGAAAGGGAATAAAACCGGGGACTGGAGGGAATTTTATATTTACGAAGACGCGCGGCGCCGGATGCACGGAGGGAATTTTATTTACGAAGACGCGCGGCCCCGGATGCACGGAGGGAATTTTATTTACGAAGACGCGCGGCGCCGGATGCACGGAGGGAATTTTATTTACGAAGACCCGCGGCTAAAGCCGCGGGTCTTCGTTCGTATGTCGTATGTCGTATTCGTAAAAAAAACGTAAAAAACCCGTATAAAAACCGCACACGACCCCCCCCTGTACGGTAAATTCCGCGGGTCTTCGTTAAATACAAACAAAACCTAACTTAGCGCAAAAAAATACATGTCCCTTTCTTCACAAAAACACCTCTTCCAACTCCCCGACGACGTGCATTACCTCAACTGCGCGTATATGTCGCCGCTATTAAAATCAGTAGAAGAAGCGGGCATCCGCGGCTTGCAACGCAAGCGCAACCCGACAGCCATCACACCCGCAGATTTTTTCAGCGAAACGGAAGCCGTAAAAGCAAAATTCGCCCGGCTCGTCAATGGCCCCTCAGCGCAAATGGCCGTCATTCCCTCTGCATCCTACGGACTCAGCACGGCGATGGCCAATGTGCCCGGTAGCCGGGGTCAATACGCCGTGATGGTCGCCGATGAATTCCCCAGCGGCGTGTATGCCCTCCAGGATTGGTGCAGACGCCACGGCACTAACTGCCACACGGTGCCGCCACCCGACAGCCGCGCCGGCAGAGGCGCATCGTGGAACCACCGGTTGCTCGAAGCCATCAACGCCGATACGGCGGTTGTGCTGATCTCTTCGGTGCACTGGACCGACGGCACGATTTTCGACCTCGAAGCGGTAGGCCGCCGGTGTAAAGATGTTGGCGCGGTTTTTATCGTAGACGGCACCCAATCGGTCGGCGCCAAACCTATCGACGTGCAAGCCGCCCAGATAGATGCGCTGGTAGTGGCTGCCTATAAATGGATGATGGGCCCCTACAGCATCGGCATGGCCTATTACAGCCCGTATTTTAACAACGGTTTTCCCCTTGAAAACTCCTGGATGACCCGCGCCAATGCCCACGATTTTACTTCACTCACTAATTATACCGACGCTTATTTCCCCGGCGCTGCCCGCTACGATATGGGCGAATTCAGCAATTTTATGCTTATGCCCATGCTCGACGCCGCTTTGTCGCAATTGCTCGAATGGGAGCCCGCCCGCATCCAGGATTATGCCGGCCGCCTCACCGCTCCGCTGATCGACCGGCTGCTCGCCAACGGCTTTGGACTGGAAGACCCCGACTGGCGCGCAAAGCACCTCTTCGGCTTTCAATTGCCGCCCCATATGGATAAAACCGCTTTGATGCAGCTCCTGCAAAGCAAAAGGATTTATGTGTCTACCCGTGGCAGCGCTATCCGGGTTTCTGCCCATGCCTTTAATACACAAGATGATGTGGAGGCACTGATGGAGGCGCTAACTAACTAGACAATATCAGGAGTCAAGTTTTAGCCGCTAAGCCCTGACTGCTAACTGCCGACTGCCGATCTAAACCCCGTGTTCCTTCATAATCCTGTTCAACCATTTCACCATCAGGAAAATGATAAAAGCGGTAGTTAGCGCCAGCGCAAAGTTGACCAGGAAGAAATTGGCTTTGTTCTCGTAGCCGTCCCACATACTGGCCAATACCCCGCTCATCTTGTTGCCGATGGAAGTCGAGAGGAACCAGCCGCCCATCATGAGGCCGGTGAGGCGGGCAGGGGCCAGCTTGGAGACCAGCGACAGGGCCATCGGACTCAGGCATAGTTCTCCCACGGTGATTACGCCGTAACTGCCTATCAACCACCACATGGCGCTTTTTTCAGCCCCGTTGTGGCCGGCGTAGACCGCCGCAACCATTACCAATGTAGACAATGCGGTGATAAACAAACCGAAGAAGATCTTCCAGGGGGTAGTGGGCTCCCGTTTTTTTCGCCGCAAAAAGGCAAAAAACCAGATCACAGGGAAGGTCAATGTGACGACCCAAAGCGGGTTGACCGATTGGAATAATTCGGTGGAGATCAATTTGATGGATTGGCCCTCGGGCGGCCATTCGTCTTTGGGTATGTTTTTGAGGTAAAGCGGATAATCGTACACTTTGACCACTTTGTCGTCGGCGTCGCGGCTCACGCGGAATTGCTCGTCGGTGAGCGGCACGGAGTCTTTGGCTATGGTCACTTCTTGTACCATGCCCAGGGTTTTTGCCGGTGCGACCAGCATCTCCGGGATTTCGCGGTCGGTGTAGCTCTCTGCCCAGGTGGTGAGCGCGGTGCCGTTTTGTTTGAAGATGGCCCAGAAAACGATGGCTACGGCAAAGACGGCGAGCAGGGCCGCCAGCGGCTTGCGGTCTTCCGCGCTGGAACGCACCAGTATCGACACGTAATAACCCGCTACGGGCAATGCGCCGAGGATAAAGGCGTCGGTGCTGTCGCTGCCGAAAATTTCACCCGGCAGTATCCAGCCGATGTAGCCGGCGATCAATGCCGGTAATAAGGTCACGCCCAGGATTTTGCCCACGGGCATGTCTTCCGCTTTGGTAGGCTTGCGTATGTCGGCATGGGCGTAATGTTTGTTGCCCAACCAAAAGATGATAACGCCGAGAAACATACCGATGCCCGCAGCGGTAAACGCCGCGCCCCAGCTAAAGGTATTGCGCAGGTAGGCCGCAAAGAAGTTGCAAATGAATGCCCCGATATTGATACCCATATAGAAGATGTTGTAGCCCGCGTCTTTGAGTGAGCGGTACTTGTCTTCATTATATACGTTGCCGAGCAGGGTGGAGATGTTGGGCTTGAAAAAACCGTTGCCGATGATGAGCAATATCTGCGACACGTAGAAGGCCGTCATGCCCGGCAGCGCCAATCCACAATAGCCGATACCCATGAGGATGCCGCCGATAGTGATCGACAGGCGGTAGCCCAGTATCCGGTCGGCCAGCAGTCCCCCCACAAAAGGCGTGAGGTACACCATAGCGATAAAGGTGCCGAAAATATCAGAGGCCTGCTTTTTGTCCATCGCCATACCGCCCTTTTGGGTGTCGGTCATGTACAAAAAGAAAATGCCCAACATGAGGTAGAAACCGAAGCGTTCCCACATTTCGGAGAGGAACAGGAAGGGTAGTGCCTTAGGGTGTTTGCGCTCAGCCATACGTTTGGTTAGGTTTTATACCTGCCAAAATAGCTGTTTTTGCGTGTTTGCCAAGGATAAGCGCGATTTTTTGCTCGGAGTAGTTTTTAACCACGGAGTCACACGGAGTTTTCACAGAGTTCCACTGAGCTAGATTTTGACTCCGTGTAACTCCGTGAAAACTCGGTGAAACTCTGTGGTAAATAAAAAAGCACAGTCGGGTTATTTCGTGCGAAGCTGCTTCAGGTCGGCTTCGCCTTTTAAGTGGGTGAATTACAATTATCAAAAATAGCGTCGAGGGTGGTTTGCAGGTGTATAATGTCTTCGGGCGATATGTCGTTTAGCGCGTCATTTCGGTACAATTTTACCGTAGGCATTACGGCTTCCATCAGCGCCAGGCCTTCTGGGGTGACGGCCACTTCGTTGCGGCGGCGGTCGTTGGCTGAGGTAGCGCGGCTGAGGTAGCCTTTTTTTACCAAAAGATCAGTTATTCGCGCTACCGAGGCCTGGTCTTTGAATACGCGCTGGGCAATATCGGCCTGCGATAATTCCGGGTGTTTGAGGATGGCGTTGAGCACCAGCCACTGGTCGACCGTGATGTCGAATCCCGCTTCGTTGAGCCGCGCCTGCGCAAATTGCCGGTAGCGCTTGATGGTGCGTTCGATATGGTAGAATATGGTTTGTTCGAGAAACATGATGCAAAGTTAATTAATACATGATATATCATATAATGATGTGTCATTAAATTTTTGTTAAAAGATTATTTGTAACTGTTTAGTAGGGTTTAGCGTTAGGGTTTAGCGTTAGGGTTTAGTTTTCTAAATATACAGCTAAACCCAATCGCTAAACTGCAAATGCACTAAACCCTACTAAATAGTTACGATTATTTTTATATAAATTCACCAAAAAAGAAGATGATGAAACGCCTGTTAATAGCTCTCTTAATTGTACAAAGCACCTTTTTCACGGCGTCTGCGCAAAATACCCCCCGGCAAGACACCCTCTCCACCATCGACCGCATTTTCGCCGCTTGGCAGTCGACCGCCGCTCCCGGGGGCGCCTTGCGCGTGAGCAGGGGAGGGGAGTTGTTGGTTGAAAAAGCCTACGGCATGGCCGACCTGGAGCGCAATGTGATCAATACGCCCGCAACGGTTTTTGAGTCGGGCTCGGTAGCCAAGCAATTTACCGCCGCCGCCGCACTCTTGCTCGTCAAGGAAGGCAAACTCAACCTGGATGACAATCTCTGCCAGCATTTTCCGGATTTCCCCGATTACGGCAGCGGCGTTACGGTGGAGCAACTGTTGCACCACACCAGCGGCTTGCGCGATTGGGGCGTGGTGGCGGCCATCGGCGGCTGGCCCCGCGGCTCGCGCGCCTATACGCCCGCACACGTGCGCGAGATTATCTGGCGGCAGAAGCGCCTGAACCACGAACCCGGCGCACAGTATATTTACAGCAATTCAAATTACAATATGTTGGGTTTTTTGGTGGAAAAAGTGAGCGGCATGTCGCTCCAGGAATTTACAGAAAAATACCTGTTCACCCCCGCCGGCATGACTCATACCCAGTGGCGCGACAATTACAACGAGATCGTGCCCAACCGCGCTATCGCCTACGGCAGGGAAAACGGCGCCTGGGTGCAAAACATGCCTTTTGAACATACCTTCGGCCACGGCGCTATGCTGACCACCGTCGAAGACCTCGAAAAGTGGAACCTGCGCTGGAAAAACCAACTCCTGAGTAAGGAAGTCAACGACCTGCAACGCCAAAAAGGCAAGCTGAACAACGGGAGGGAAGTGAGCTATGCCCGGGGCGTTGTCATCGGCAACGTCAACGGCGTTACCCAGATCAGCCACAGCGGCGCCACGGCAGGCTACCGCGCCTGGTTAGCGTATTATCCCGAAAAAGACTTGTCGGTGGCTCTGCTCAGCAACGACGGCAGTTCCGCTCCCGAACGGCTTGGGGTGCAAGTAGCGGAGGTGTTTTTGGGTAAAAAAGAAATCGAATACCCCGATTTCCCGGAAGTAACCCTAGACGCCGATTCTATGCGCGCCAAAACGGGATTATTTATCAATAAAACCAACTACGACACACTAGACATCGTACTGCGCGATGGCAAATTATGGATCAGCCCCTGGGGCGCCTTTACGTATATCGGCGACAATAAATTCCAACACGGCGGCCATATCCTGACGTATGCCAACCCCAACCAAATTACCTGGAAATCTCCCGACGGCAGTTCGCAGACTTTCGACAAAACCGCCCCTTATCGCCCCAATCCCACCGAACTGGCCGCCTTTGCCGGCGTCTATATCAGCGAAGAAGCCGATGTGAAAGTCACCCTCGATGTACATAAAGGCCGGCTACGACTATTCCGCGCGCCCAATACGTACTTCCTGCTCACACCGGTATACCCCGATGTGTTCAAAGACGAAGAGGGCAATACACTGGTGTTTACGCGGTTGGGTTTCGCATTTTCTACCGGCCGGGTATTGCATTTGTGGTTTCAAAAGCTGTAAGGGTTCTCTGTTCTCTGTTGTCTATTCTCTGTTCTCTGTTCTCTGTTAAAGTATAACTAGCAAAGATAATGAACGGATAACCGACAACAGAGAACGGACAACGGACAACGGAGAACGGAGAATGGACAACCGACAACGGACAACCGACAACCGACAACCTCTATTCAGATGACGAATCCGACTTCTTCCCCCCCCACACCATATATACAATAACTGCCGGTATGCCGATGAGCATAATCGTAGTGAAAATCATCAGCAAATTTGCCTGGAACCAGTTGACTAGTGGTTCGAAATTCAATTGATGCTTAAGTTTAGTATCTTGCGAAGAAAAAAAGCGATGCCGACGCCAAAGAGTCCCAAAATTGAAGTGAGTGAATTGCAACGATCGATATTGGAACAGATTCAA
>Ga0209573_1001561_pt1 | contig 34459 bp, 33 predicted proteins | sample TNRBio252014_DNA_FD_185870 | JGI IMG/M metagenome (GOLD analysis project Ga0209573, IMG submission 185870) | Wastewater treatment Type I Accumulibacter community from EBPR Bioreactor in Madison, WI, USA - TNR Reactor_6/25/2014_ DNA (SPAdes)... | ecosystem: Engineered > Bioreactor > EBPR >...
TCGACACCAAAGGCAAAGAAGAAACCGTTGACTCCCTCGTCAGCACCATCAGCAAGGACATGGAAAAAGCCGGTCTGAAGCTCGAGCAGATCGACAACATGGGCAAACGCAAGTTCCCCTTCAACCCACGCCACGTCGAGGCCGGCCACTTCGTGAACATCCAGTTCAGCGGCGCTCCTTCCGCCGTGGACGCCCTGCGCTCCAGGCTGCGCCTCAACGAAAACGTCTATCAGCAGTACTACCAAAAGCGCAGCGCGTAGTTCCGCCGCTTTCAGGCATTGGCTTTCATCACCCCGGCTCCGCGCTCAGTTGCGGACCGGGGTTTTGTTTTGGCGTTTGGCACCTATTCCTCCGACGCCGACACCTTGATGCGGTAGCCGTTCTCATTTTTCTCCAGCTTCATCAGATTGCGCTCCGCCGCCGCCTCTAGCAACGCGCTGAAGGTGCTGAAACCGTAAAAGCGCTCGTCAAACTGCGGCTGACGGCGGCGGATGGCCTGCTTCACCGGTCCGGCCCACACCGTGTCGCTGCCGCTGCGGCCGAGCATCGCCTCCACCGTCTCCACCACGAGCTGGATCGCCTTTTCAGGATCACCGCCGGGTTTCCGTTCCAGCGTGGTCGGTTTGGCCGTCGATGGGGCCGGTTTGGCGCGTGCGAGGCGCGTCTTCGTCTTCTCCTCCTCACGCACGAGGTCGTCGTAGAAGATGAACTCGTCACAGTTGTCGATGAACAGCCCGCTCGTGGACTGCTTTACGCCCACGCCGATCACGGTCTTGTTGTTCTCGCGCAACTTGCTCACCAGCGGCGAAAAATCCGAATCGCCGCTGACGATGGCAAAGGTATCGACATGCGGCTTCGTGTAACAGAGGTCGAGCGCGTCTACGACCATGCGGATGTCCGCCGAGTTTTTGCCGCTCTGTCTCACATGCGGGATCTCGATCAACTCGAACGAGGCCTCATGTACCGCCGCCTTGAAGCTCTTGTAGCGGTCCCAGTCGCAGTAGGCCTTCTTCACCACGATGCTGCCCTTCAGCAGCAGGCGGTCGAGCACCTTGTTCATGTCGAACTTGTCATATTTCGCGTCCCGCACCCCGATGGCCAGGTTTTCAAAGTCGCAGAAAACAGCAATCGTGTGCGTGCGGTCGGTGGGGGAGGCCATGCGGCATCGTCCGCCCTCGCCGTGTCCGGGTCAACCGGTGTCTCCGGCTGAGTAAAACGGCCACCCATCCAAAACCGGCCTGCCGAGCGACTCCTGCTCGAAATCACCTTTGGTTCCGGCTTCAAGCATTGCCCTGAGTTCATCACGGCAATCCGCCATCCGTGGATCGGCAAGCAGGCGGTTGAGAATCTGCTGATCGCGTTGTGTGAGAGGCGGCGCGTTGGGTTTGGGATGCCAGCGCATGTGGAAGGGGTGCACCGCACGGCTGAAGACCTCGCGCAGCTTGCGCAGGATGTCCCAGCCGGTGGGGTCCGTGTCGCCGAAATGATGGTGCGGCAGCTCACGCGGCAGTTTGTGCAGCAACAGCTTCACTGCCTGCGTCGGAAATGAAGTCGCGACGATCAACGTGCTGCGTGGCGCATCGGCACGGGCGAGCTGGAGGAAGGTTGTTTTGCGATTCTCCACCGTGAGCAGACGCTCCGCCGTCGTCGTGACGTGCGTGGCACGCTCCAGCTCGGCGACAGAAAGCGTGGACTCAAAGCGCAGGTCGAGCGGCTTGACGTGATCCGCGAAATGCAGCACCAGCGGCCCGCAGTAATGCAGCACGCTGTTGCTCGTTTGAATGCCCAGTGCTTCCAGCGGTGTCTCGCGGCCAAACAGCAGCTCCAAGGCCCGTTCGATGAAGCTCTGCTGCGCTTCGAGGTATTTGGAGTCGCGGCCGATTTGCGTGCTCGCATCGCGAATCAGCGTGCCTTCGGGCCATTCGCGGGCGGTGAGGTAGAAAAGCAGCTTCAAGAGCTCCTCGACACGTTCCGCCTCCAGCCATCGAAACGGCTCCACGGCACGTGGAAGGGCGAATTCGGCCTTCAAACGGCTCAAAAGCACGTTCCAAGCCTCGGGAAGCAGCGGATGGCTTTTCGCTAAAAACTGCTCTACCACGGCCAAAGCGGCTTGTTGAGCTTTCGCGCCGGTTTGAGAGCCAAACTGCGCGTGGAGCCACGTCTCGGACTCCAGCGGCACTTCGATCTTCAAAACGATGTGCGGACGGCCCTTCAAACGATGCAGTTTGAGCTGCGACAGCCTTTCGGCCTCACGCACGGCGGTCTGGCGCTCTTCTGCCGTCTTCAATCCTGCTGCGTCCAGCAGATCCTCCCAGTCATAGGGACGTGATCGCATGGAAGGTGTAACCCGTCGTTTCCGCGAGTTCAGCCATCTTTCATGCAGCGTTCTTAGCCATCGCATGACGCACCGTGGCGAAAACAGAGCGTGGCCAACTGATTGGCTGCCGAATGCATCTGCGGTGTCTGTGCGGGCTTTAGCCGCCGGTGCGGGCCTTGAGCCGGGCGCTGCACCACCGCCACAAGGCATCGAAGCAGCGCTGGTTTTTGCCCGCCGTGTCAAAGCCGCCGAAGAAGCGCGAGAGCACGCTCTGGCTGGCGATGCGCTTGATGCCGATGATCTCGGGCACGACCGGATCGCGGCGCAGGTAGGATACCTGGGTGAGCTTTTGGGCCCCGCAGAGCAGGCCCTGGATGAAGCCCAGCACCTTGTCCAAAGGGGTGATGTGGTTGTTGCTCGTGGGGCCGGGTGCGGCAGCGCGGCCTTGAGCTGCTCGATGAACCCGCTGGGCCGCAGGAAGCTCCAAAAAGTGGCGCTGCCCGCGTGCGGACTGAGCTTTTGATCGGTGATGGCGATGGACTCACGTCCATTGCCGAGCATCATGGTGGAGTCCACCTTCGGGTGAAGAGTCTGGTGATCTGGCTTCGGGGTTGTTTTCACACGCACGCCTTGGCCTAGCCCGGCGGTGGACTCTCCTCATTTTCGTCCTACTGCATGGTTACGGCTAAGCCTGTTTGGGTCCAAAATCCTCGACGTACTGCTCCACGATCACCTTCAGCTCCGGCGGACGCGGCAGATCGATCTCCAAGGCGCGTGAGCCGTCCACCTGCTGCGGCCAGTTATCCACGATGCCTTGAATCCGCGCATCAAACGCATCCACGATCGGTCCTAGCTTGATTCCGCGTGCTGCGGCGACCTCTTGGATCACCTTCTCCGCGATGTGCGGCGTCACACGATGCGCGGGCAGCACATAGGCGCGATCTTTGCCGAGTTTGGACTCCTCCACTTCGCTCAAAACGATGAACGACTCAATCACCGTGCGATATCCCGTCATCGGATGCGGCTGATCCCGGCGGATCGGCAGCATGCATGCCTCGCCATTGAGCGGTTCGCGAAACATGCCACTGGCCCAGCTTGAGGCAGCTGCGTTCGGCTTGCCCGGACGCACGATCACCGTCGGCAGGCGCACGCTGCGGCCGTCGAAGTGGCCTTTGCGCGTGTGATCGTTCACCATCATCTCACACATCGCCTTCGTCATGCCATAGGTCGTCTGTGGGAGCTGTTTGGTGGTGTCGGACATCATCTGCGACATGTCCATGCCGCCGTAGCAGGCCACGCTGCTCGCAAACACCACACGCGGCCTGCCTTCTGCCGCTCTGGCTGCTTCAAACACGTTTCTACCGCCATCCAGGTTCACGCGCATCGCATCATCGAAGCGCTCCTCACACTCACCGCTCACCATCGACGCCAGATGGAAGATCACATCGAACTTGGAGCCGGTTGCTGAGAAAACCGTCGCCCGATCGCCAATGTCACCCTTCACCTGCTTCACACGCGCATCGGTCGGTTCTCCGCGAAAAAAAGCGTCCAGCAACACCATCTCGGTGATCGGCTTGCCATTCCAAATGCCGCGTTCGAGGAGCTTTTGCGCGAGTTGCGAGCCGAGAAAGCCGCCGCCGCCGGTGATGATGATTTTCATGCGTGGGTTGGGAAGAGATTTGCCAGCAGGCATGGCCTGCTGTGAGTTCGCCGACATGAGCAAGCCACTCGCAGGACACAAGATCGGATTCGTCGGACTCGGCAACATGGGCCGGGCCAATGCGCGCCATTTGCACGAGGCGGGAGCCGATGTTGTCGTCTGGAACCGCAGCGATGCGTCCGCCGAAGCCGCCGTGGCTCTCGGTATGCGTCGCGCCGCCACTTTGCCCGATCTCGCCCGCGAAATCGGTCCCGGCGTCATCTGCATCAATCTCACCATGACCGACGTCGTTGAAAACGTTGTCTTTGGCCCCGGTGGTTTGATCGAAGGCCTGCACCCAGACGCGCTCATCATCGACTTCGGCACCACCGGCGTGCCTGAGACCAAAAAATGGGCCGAACGGGTGAACTGGGTCGATGCACCCGTCTCCGGCGGCCAGGTCGGTGCCGAGGCCGCCACGCTCACCATCATGGCTGGCGGCAGTGAGGCGAATTTCCAGCGTGCTTTGCCGATCTTCCAAGTCTTCGGCAAAAACATCACCCATCTCGGCCCCAGCGGCTCAGGGCAGGTCACCAAGCTCGCCAATCAACTCATCGTCGCTCAAACCATCGACGCCGTTGCCCAGGCCCTACGCATGGCCGAACTTTCCGGCGTCGATCCCGCCCTCGTGCGCAAAGCCCTGCTTGGCGGCTTCGCCGAGAGCCGCATCCTTGATCTCCACGGGGACCGCATGGTGCGCCGCGACTTCGCCCCTGGCGGACGCGCCACGCTCCAGCTCAAGGATGTGCGCCTCATGTCCCAGCTCGCCGATTCCGTCGGCCTCGACTCACCCACCTTGAAAAACTCCCTCGCGCAGTGGGAGAAGTTTGTTCATGAAAAAGGACTCGGCGACCTCGACCACAGCGGCTTGTTCCGGCTGTATGAGTGACGGCCTGAAGCACGTCAGCGATGTTTCACGACGCGGGGACACAAAAAAGCGGCGTTTCAGACGACTCGTCTGAAACGCCGCTCATGAATTTGTCGCTTACTTGCTGTAAGTCATCGGAGCCGCCTGAGGAACTGGCTGGGTGACAACGGTCTGTGAATAGTTGGTAAACACGGTGTTGTAGCGGTCCCAGCCGTGGCCGACCAGACTCATGTCGTTCTCTGGGTTGAAATAGTCGCCATAACGCTCGGTTGGCATGGGGTAGAGGGCATAGCCGCCGTTGAAGCCACCACCGTAGCCGCCGTAGCTGTCCGGCGCGTTGGGGGAGACGAGACCGATTCTATGGGCGTAGATCGGCCTGTTGCCGATCGCCAGATTGGTGGTGGTGCCCCCTTCGGAGTTCTTGCAGGAAGTGAAGGACAGGGCGGCGAGAACCGAGAGGCAGAGCAGGGAACGAGTGAGTTTCATGGGGCTGACGAGGGTGAGATCCAAGAATGGAATTACTTGAGAATTGGCTAAAGCCGCAAAAAAAGCAATCCCATAAAATCCTGGCGGCGCTTCCGGCGGGTTTTTGCCCACATTTTCGCCCAATTGCCGCCACAAATCAGGGTAGGTGCCGGAGCCCGGACCTGGGAATTCACGAGTGCATCACCTGCCCACCGTCGATGTTGATCGTCTGGCCGGTGATGTTCTTCGCATGATCCGAGGCCAGAAACGTCGCCATGACGGCATATTCCTCCGGCATCTGCCAGCGGCCCAGGTGGGAGACCTTCTTGATCTTCTCCGCCGCCCAGTCATCGAAGCTCTGGCGCTGGGCTTCCGGCAGTTTTTTCTGCCCGGCGGCCCAGATGGACTGGTTCAGCTCCGTTTTCACCATGCCGGGGGCCAGCGCATTCACGCGGATGTTGTGCGGGCCGAGATCTTTGGCCGCGCATTGGGTGAAATTGATCAACGCCGCCTTTGACGCGCTGTAGGGCGGATCGGTCTGCGATCCCACCTGTCCGGCCACGGAGACGAGGAACAGTATCGAGCCCGTGCCGCGCTCGATCAGCCTCGGCGCGAAGGCATGCGCCACATTCACTGCGCCGACGAGGTTCACCTCCAGCACCCGTGCCCAGTCGGACGGCTCCAGGTTCCAAAACGGAAACCCAAACTTCCCGGAGCCGATCCCGACGCAGAACACGACGTGATCGACCGCCTCAAAGCCCGCCGCGAAAGCTTTCACCGCCTCATAGCTCGTCACATCCCCCGTCGTGATGAAATCCGCGCCTGATTCGCGGTCAAAGCCACGCACCGAGCAGCCTTCGGCCACAAAACCGTCCGCAATCGCCCGGCCAATGCCACGGGCGGCTCCAAACACGGCGATCGATTGGCCTGCGAGATTCAAGTTCATGCCAGCCAGCATGCCGAGTCGTCCAGGGAATTCAATTTTTCACCGCAAACTCCTCCCTTGACCTCCTGGACCCATCCTTGACCCTCCGGCTCACCATGAAGCCGCTCACCACCTTCCTCGCCCTTATCTCCACGCTCTCTTTCGCCGCCGAGCATCCTGACACCACCGGCTGGAAGGATCTTTTCGTCGCCGATCTCTCGAACACCGTCGATCCCGCAGGCTGGGTGATTGAGGGCAAAGAACTCGTCGCCAAGACCCATGACACGCTCTGGACGAAGGACTCCTATGGCGACTTCATCCTCGACCTTGAGTTCAAGGTGATCGCCGAATCCAACAGCGGCGTCTTCCTCCGCTCCGGCGACATCAAGAACGTCCTCTCCGCCCTCGAAATCCAGGTCCACGACAGCGCCGACGGCAGCAAATACGGCATGGTCGCCGCGATTTATGACGCCATGCCCCCCAGCAAGAGCATGGCGAAGCCTGTCGGCGAGTGGAACCGCTTCACCATCACCTGCAAAGGCCCGCTGGTCAGCGTCGTGTTCAACGGCGAGGAAGTCATCAACGCCAACCTCGACCACTGGCCCGAAGTGAAGAAGAACCCAGACGGCACCCCAAACAAATTCCCCGTCGCCCTCAAAGACTTCGCCCGCAAAGGCCCCATCGGCCTCCAGGGCCTCCACGGCAAGGCGCAGGCTCCGGTGTGGTATCGGAATGTGAAGATCAAGGTGATCGAGTGAATTGACGAGACGAACGGTGTTGAGAGAGAGTGCGCAAGTCAGCTATGACAAAACTACCACCTTACCGTTTTTACGAATTGCGGCGTGATGGCGTCATCATCGAGAAGGCATTTCTCTGTCCTGTTTGCGATTTCCCGACGATTTCCCAACCGGAGGCTTACGAGATTTGTGATTTGTGCAGTTGGGAAGACGACGGGTTCGACGAAGGCGGCCCCAACGGCGATTACACACTCGAAGAAGCTCGTGCAAATTTCATTAACAACTTCTCGATGTATCGAGCGACCCACGAGATCTCACCGCAATTCCGGAAAGCAAGTCGTCCTACGCGAGTGGTGGAGATCGAACTCATCAGCGGCACTCGCGCGAGGAAGGTAGCCAAGATGAAAATATTGACCGCCTTCATGCAGGAACCAGATTTGGATAAGCGAGGGATTTTGTATCAATCATATCTCGAATGCGCCTGACGACATGTCGAAGCCCAACGGGCTTGCGTCATGCAGCCCAGGGTTCGTAGAACCCTGGGAATACGTCCCAACAACATCCACACACCAAGGGCGAACCACAACGTGGTTCCGTCCATCGTCGCTGGAGGGAGACGGAACCACGTTGTGGTTCACCCTTGAGAGAATCGAAATCGTTTCGGTAGTTCCCAGGGTAGCGCTTCGCGCAACCCTGGGCTGCATGACGGAAGGCCGTTGGCCTTCATTTTGAACTCGTTGCTTCCAATTCGGTTGTGCCGGATTGCATCACCCCGCACACGCCACCCGGATCTCCTCCAGCTCCGCCCAGCGCGTGAACTTGCCTTCCAGCTCGTGCTTCTTCTTATCGAGCTTGGCGATGTAATCGTTCGTGCCAGCGCCGAGCTTCACAAACAGCTCGGGGTTGCTCAGTTCGGCCTCCATGGCGGCAATTTCGCTCTCCAGCGTGGCGATGGCGGTTTCGCAATCGGCCAGCTCGCGCTGCTCCTTCTGGGACATCTTGCGCGACTTCGGAGCGTTGGCGGCGGCGGCTTTTTCCTTCTTCACGGCGGCGGTGGCGTGGGCCAGCTCGGCGGCGGCTTTGGCGGCGCGTTTTTCCTGGTAGTAGCTGTAGTTTCCGGCGCATTCGTGGATGCGGCCCTGCCCCTCAAATGCGATCAAGCGGTCGCAGACGCGGTCGAGGAAGTAGCGGTCATGGCTGACGACGAGCACAGTGCCTTTGAAGGCGAGGATGGCCTCTTCCAGCACACGCATGGTGGCGAGATCGAGATCGTTGGTCGGTTCGTCGAGAATGAGGAAGTTGCCGCCGCGGCGGAGAATCTTGGCCAGCAGCACGCGGCTTTGCTCGCCACCGCTGAGTTCCTTCACGCGCATGGTCACGCGCTCGTCGGTGAAGAGGAAGCGCCGCAGATAGGTGCGTACATGCAGCTTTTCCGGGCCGAACTGCACGAACTCGCTCATCGGTCCCGCCACTTCTTCCATCACACTGTTCTCGGGATTCAGCAGCAGGCGCTGCTGATCGACGTAGTTGAAGATCGTGCGCTTGCCGATGGCGACCTTGCCCTCGTTTGGCTGCTGCTCGCCCATGAGAATGCGCAGCAGCGTGGTTTTGCCGAGACCGTTGCGGCCAATGATGCCGGTGCAGGTGCCGGCCTCGAAATTGAGATCGAGATGGCTGAATAACCAGCGGTCGTCGATGTGAGCACCGATGTCCTTGGCCTCGACGACCGTGTTTGCCAGCGGCGGGGCAGGGGGGATGATCAAATCCATCACCAGCTCGGCCTCGGGAGCCGCGATGGCGTTCACGCGGTCGAATTCATCCAGTCGGGAGCGCTGTTTTGTGCCCCGGCCTCTGACGCCAGCGCGCACAAACTCCAGCTCATGCCGCAGGAAGCTCTGACGACGGCGTTCGGAGTTCGCCTCCACGCCTTCACGGATGGCCTTGCTCTCCAGGAACGCGCTGTAGTTGCCGGGATGGCTGTAAATGCGGCTGTCGTCGATCTCGATGATGCGCGTGGCCACGCGGTCGAGGAAATAGCGGTCATGCGTGACGAAGAGCACCGCGCCGCTGAAGTCACGCAGGAACACCTCCAGCCACTCGATGGATTCGGCGTCGAGATGGTTCGTCGGTTCATCAAGCAGCAGCAAATCCGGCTGTGATACCAGCGCACGCGCCAAAGCCACGCGGCGCTTCTCACCGCCGGAGAGACCTTTGACGAGACGATCTGGCGCGGGCACGCCGAGTTCGTTCATCGCGGTGCTGATGCGGGTTTCGACGCCCCAGCCGTCGTGAAGCTGGATTTGATGCAGCAGCTCGGCCTCCTGATCGCCCTTGTAGTCGCCGGATTCGTAACGCGCGACCATGTCGAGCAGCACCGAGGCTCCAGCGCGCACGTTGTCGATCACACTGGCGTCATCATCGAGCGTGAACTCCTGCGCGAGGTGGCTGACGATGATGCCGTTGCGCCGTGAGATCGTGCCGCTGTCCGGCTTCTCCGTGCCGACGAGGATGCGCATGAGGCTGGTCTTGCCCGAGCCGTTGCGGCCCACGAGTCCGAGCTTCTCGCCTTCATGGATGCTCATCGTCGCGTCATTGAAGACCTGTTGCAGCCCGAATTGAAGGCGCAGGTCTTTGGCGGAAACGACGGCAGGAGTGATGGGAGACATGGGGCGGTTGAGATAGCACGATCTGCTGCCCGCTGCGACGGATTAGACCTTTTTAGCCGAGATTTCGATCCCGGAGGGATCAACGGAAGGTAGCCGGGGGTAAAGCGAGGAACGAGCGATACCCCCGGTTGCAATGCACGCACCAGCAAGTTCAAGGGCGCATCCTGAAGGGATGCAAGAAGCGTTCGTTGGCTCCTCGCATACCTCCGGCATGCGCCCTTTGGAAAAACAACGTCATTCGTTGTTCCAGGGGCGGCGTCTGCTGCGCAGACTTGCCCCTGGCTACCTTCTCTGATCCCTTCGGGATCGGGAGATCAATCGCGATCACGGTTTTGCCAGCGTCTCGCGTGCCATGACCGGATCGTCCGTGGTGATGCCATCGACACCGAGCTCTGCAAAACGTTTCACATCGGCCGGTTTGTTGACCGTCCAAACGTAGAGACCGAAGCCCGCGCCGCGGATCTGCTTCACCATCGCCTCATCCCACGGAAAATCAGCCATGCTGAGGTCCAGGCCGTCGAGCTGGTCGGCTTTAGTGTCGGCGATGAGCTGCGTGAGGTCCGTGGGCCTCTTGTCCTTCGTCTTGCCTGAAGCGAGCCGGTAAACCTTGATCCATGGCATCGCCTTCTTCGATTCTGCCGCCGCGTCGCGCTTGAAGGCGATGATCGCCAACTGCGCTGCACGATCCTTCATCGGCTCCAGGATGCGCTTTAGCTCCGGCACGATCTCTGCGCCGCATTTGACCTCAATGAAGAAACGCTGCTTCCCTTTCGGCAAAGTCGCCAGCGCTTGCTCCAACGTCGGGATTTTCTCGTTCGCCCACTCCTTGCCTTTCCACAAACCGGCACCGAGCGCGGTCAGCTCGGCCTGCTTCGAAGCCGCCACGTCGAGCTTCACACCGGCGGTGCGTTTCGTGTCCTTGTCATGAATGACGGCGGTTTTGCCATCGGCGGTGAGATACACATCCAGCTCGCAGGCATCGCTTCCGTGCTTCCAGGCCAGCTCGAAGGCTCCGAGCGTGTTTTCCGGCGCACGGGCGGAAAAACCGCGATGCGCGATGATTTCGACGGCTTGAACGGACATGGCGGCGAGGAGGAAAAGTGCGAGGCGCTTCATGAGGGAGAAAGCAAACGAGGCAAGCACTCGTAACCCTTCGCCCCAAATGAAATTTTGCGCCCTTCTGGTTCTCGGCATCGTGATTGTCCTCGGCTTGACCTCTTGTTCAAAGTCGGGCAGCAAGGACCACCACGTCATCCTCATCAGCATCGACGGCTTCCCGGCCTGGATGTGGAATGATCCGTCGCTGCAAGTGCCGAACCTGCGCAAGCTGGCTGCCGAGGGCGCGAGCACGAAGGCGATGACGGTGAGCAATCCGTCGATCACCTGGATCAATCACACGACGCTCGTTACCGGTGTGGAGCCGCGCAAGCACGGCGTGCTCTTCAACGGCCTGCTCGTCCGGCAAGAAGGCAACAAGCCCGCGAAGATCGAGCCCTGGGTGGACAAGTCGAGACTGGTGCATGTCCCGACGCTGTATGACATCGCCCACCAAAACGGCCTGACCACGGCGGAGTCCGACTGGGTGGCCGTCACGCGGCCTGGCACCATCACCTGGAGCTTCGCGGAGCTGCCGGAGGCCGAAAGCCCCGTCGTGAAGGAGATGATCGCCGCCAGCACGATCACGCCCGAGCACATCGAGTGGATGCAGCTCGGGCCGAAGCGCAAGAGCGTGACTTTTCTCGACAACATGTGGACCAAGGCCGCGATCCACATCTTCAAGACGCACCAGCCGAACCTGCTGCTCTATCACACGCTCAACACCGACGCCACGCACCACACCTACGGCCCTGGCACCATGGCCAGCCACACCGCGCTGGCCTACGCGGACAAGCTCGTCGGCGATTTGATCCAGGCTGTGGAGGACAGCGGCCTGCGCGACCGCACCACCTTCCTCATCGCCACCGATCACGGCTTCAAAAAAGTGTCGAAGTATGTGTATCCGAACGTCGTGCTCAAAAAAGCCGGGCTTGCCACCGCTCTCGGCCCCACGATCACCACCTGCGACGCCTTTTGCATGACCCAGGGCGGCATGGCCTTCGTCTATGTGAACGACCCCGCCCGCAAGGCCGAGCTGCTGCCGAAGCTCAAGGAGATGTTCGCGCAGACCGAAGGCGTGGACCGCGTGATCGAGGGCAAGGACGGTCACACACTCGGCATGCCCACGCCGGAGGAAAACCAGGGCATGGGCGACCTCGTGCTCTACGCCATGGAGGGCCACGCCTTCAACAACGCCGCCGCAGGCGATGCTGTGACCGCGCCCACCACGAACTACGGCGGCACGCACGGCTTCTTCAACGGCGACCCCGAACTCGACGGCATCTTCATCGCCAGCGGTCGCGGCATCAAAAAAGGCGTCGTCCTTGATCGCATGGCCAATCTCGATGTGGCACCCACAATCGCGAAACTCATGGATCTCAAGCTGCCGCAGCAAGACGGCCGTGTGCTGGAGGAGATTCTCGCGAAATGATACGTCGGCTGCTGATCTTCTTCGTTGCGTCCACTGTTTGCGCCGCACCCATTGAGCGCATCTGGCTCACGCACGCGACGAACGATCCCTCCAAGATCGTCATCAACTGGGAAACCGATTCTCCCAGCGATTCCCTCGTCGAGTTTGGCACGAGCGAGGCTCTGGGCCAGCGTGCGGCTTCCGAAGCCAAAGTGACGCTGCATCACGTCGAGATCCCGCTGGGGCAGCGAGGCGTGGTCTATCACTACCGCGTGCGCAGTGGCGAGGACGTTTCGACGGTGTCCAGCTTCAAAGGCTACCCGAGCCAAGACCTCCGCATCGCCATCGTCGGCGATTGGGGCTATGCGCCGGGCAAGGACGTGAGCGCCATCGTCAAAGACGACGTGCATCTGCTGCTAACCGTCGGTGATAACGTCGCCAGCCTGCATGAGAAAGGAAAAGAAGGCACGAAAGCCTTCAGTGCGCTCATTGACGCCAACCGCGATCTCTTCCGCCGCACGCCCTTCATGCCGATCCTCGGCAATCACGACCGCGAGATCACCGGACGTGGCCCCAAACCGCCCGCACATGCCGTTTATGACGTGGAAGCCGCCGCGTATCGCGAGTTCTTCGCTCTTCCCGGCGACGAATGGAAATGGCAATTCGACCTCCCCGGCTTCGATCTGCGTTTCATCGCCCTCGATCTCAATCACATCCAGGATTTCGGCACCACCTGGCAGACCTGTCACGCCTGGCAGTCCGATTCACCGCAGTTCCTGTGGTTCGCTGAAACCATGGCAGCGACGAAGAGCGGCTTTGTCATCACTTTGATGAACGAGAAGCAAACGCAAGTGCAGGGACTCACGAAAGGCGCGTGGCACGAGCATTTTCGCAAAGGCAGCGCCCTCATCACCGGCTTCGGCTACTTCGCCGACCGTGCCGAACTCACTGGCGGCCTTCCTTATTTCAACACCTGCCTCAAAGGCGACGGCGATCTCTACAAAGACCCGCAATCCAAGTTCCACGCTCGCGAGGACAACTACCTCCTGCTCACCTTCACGGCCGGCGCACCTACGATGAAGCTCCAGTTCAAAAGCCTGCGTGGCGAGGTGCTGGACACGACCGAGGTCGCTAAACGCAAGCCGTGACGGCATGTCCCGTGCACGCGTGGGTTGCGCTTCGCGGCGTGGCGGGAATGATGCCCCGTTTGAAGTCCTGGCTGCTCAGTCTTGCTCTTGTCACCACCACCGCGCAGGCTGGTGCGCCTTGGTCATGGCTGAATTCAAAGCTCACGCGCCTCGATGATGAGCATCGGCGGCTTCATGCGTGGCTCGATCCATTGCCGCCCATGCCCGCGCCTCAGTCGCATGAACAAGCAGGGTTCCACAGCGGCATCACTGCACAGCCGGACGCGGTGCGGTGGATTCAGATCGATCTCGGCTTGGAGCGCGCGCTGGACGCCGTCGTCGTCATCCCGGCGATGCTCGGCGCGGCGGAGGCGCACGGTTTTCCGCGGCGCTTCCGCATCGACGTGTCGAATGATCCGCTCTTTGCTGAATCCACCACGCTGCTGGATCAAACTCATGGCGACGCGGAGATGCCGCTCGCGCCTTGGTTTGTCCCCGCGCTCAAGGTGAAGGCACGGCATGTGCGTTTCACCGCCACGAAGCTCGTGCCGAAGCCGCGCCTCGCAAACCAGTTCATCTTCTGCCTTGGTGAGTTGCTCGTCTTCAGCAGCGGGCGCAATGTGGCGCTGCATGCCCCCGTGCTTGCGCCAAAATCCGTCGAGACGCTGCCCACATGGTCACCCAGGCATGTCGTCGATGGCTGCCACGCTCTCGGCCTGCCGCTGCGTGCGGATAACGTGAATGGCAACGGCTGGCACAGCGCCATTTTCACTCACGCAGACTCCACGAGCTGGGTGCGAGTCGATCTCGGCTCCGAGCGCGACATCGACGAGATCCGCCTCATTCCCGCGCATCCGCGCGACTACCCGGATCGCTTCGGCTTCGGCTTCCCGCAGCGCTTCAAGGTCGAGGCGGATGAAAAAGTCATCTTCGACAGCACCACCGCTGACTTCGCCAATCCCGGCGACACGCCCGTGGCCTTTCCCACGCCCGGTTTTCGCGCGCGCAGCCTGCAAATCACCGCCACGCGCTTATGGGAGCGCAGTGGCGATTTCGTTTTCGCGCTCGCGGAGCTGCAAGCCTTCGCCAAGGGCCAAAACATCGCACGCGAGGCCACGGTGACGAGTTCTGACAGCACCATCACCGCCGCGTGGAGTCACGCGAATCTGGTCGATGGCCGCGCCAGCGCCGGTGTGCTGCTCGACGAGTCTCTGTGGCTCGCCGAGCTGTCTAAGCGACGCCAATTCGAAGGCCGCCTAGCCTTCCTCGACATCGAGATCAACCTCGCGGTTCGCAAAGCGCAGGAGCGCGCCGTCTATCTTGCCCTCGTCCTCGCTGCCGTTGGCATCGTCGCCACCTTCGCCTTCCTGTTCCACCTGCGTCGTTCGCGTCGTCTCGAAATGGAGGCGCTGCGCCTTCGCATCTCGCGTGATTTGCACGACGAGATCGGCAGCCATCTCGGCAGCATCCGCCTGATGTCCGAGCTGGCCTTGCGTGAAGACGGTGCCTCCGAATCGCTTGAAGAAATTCATCGTCTTGCTGGCGAGGCAGCCGAGTCCATGCGCGGCATCATCTGGCTCGTGCGCGAGGGCGACGCGCCAAAATTGACAAGTCTCGTCGAGGCCATGCGCCAGAGTGCCGCCGCTTTGCTCAAAGGCTTGGAATGGCACATGGACGCTCCGGTGACCGACGACGGCGTCACCGCTTCGCTCGAATTTCATCGCCAGGTGTTTTTGTTCTTCCGCGAGGCAGCGCATAACATCGCCCGACATGCCCAGGCGGCCCAGGTGAAGATCGAGTTGAGCTGGGACACGAAGCGTTTTCATCTCATCATCCAGGATGATGGCCGCGGCTTCGATGTCGATGCCATCACCGCCGGAAACGGCCTCGCCAACCTCCGCCACCGCGCCGAAGTGCTCGGCGGCACGCTGCAAATCCGTAGCTTCGATTGTCAATCGAAGCCGCAGGCCCACGGCACTCAACTCATTCTCGACGCCCCGCTCTCATGAAAACTCTCTGGATCGTCGAAGACCACGCCGCCTTCCGCCGCACGCTCGTGCGTGTCTTGAACTCGGAACCCGATTTGCAGTGTCCCCACGACTTCGACTCCTGCGAAAAAGCTCTCGCCGCCCTCACGCGCGATGACGCGCCCGATTTGATCCTGCTCGATGTCGGCCTGCCAGGCATGAGCGGCCTTGATGGCATCCGCCTCTTCAAAGAACGCGCACCTACATCACTCATCGTCATCCTCACCGTCTTCGAGGACGACGACAAGGTCTTCCAGGCCATCTGCGCAGGTGCCGCTGGCTATCTTTTGAAAACCAGCAGCGTCGCCGACATCACCCAGGCCGTGCGAGATGCGCTGGCAGGCGGCTCGCCGATGAACCCGCGCATCGCCCGTCGTGTGCTCGACATGTTTTCCAAACTCGCGCCAAAGCAAAGCGACTACGGCCTCAGCGAGCGCGAAAAAGAAATCCTCCAGCTCATGACGACGGGCCTCATCAAAAAGGAGATCGCCGACCGGCTCACGCTCAGCATCCACACCGTGGACACTTATCTGCGCCGCATCTACGAGAAGCTGGAGGTGAACACCCGCACTGGCGCGGTGGCCAAGGCGCTCAAGGAGGGCTTGGTGTGAAAGAAGCGAGGCGGAACCCTTGTTTCTATATTTGAACTACACGTCAAATATAGAAAATGCCCGCCAAACGCCCCGTTCGCCGCAAACCAGCCGCCACCGTTCATGATTCTGGTTTCAGCACGCCCAGCCTCGATCGTGCGCTGGCCGTGCTGCGCTGTCTCGGCGCTCATCCGGCGGGTTTGACGCTCTCGGAGATCGCGGCGGAGCTGCGCTTGTCCGTGAACTTTGTCTATCGCGTCACGCAGTCGCTCGTGGCGCATGGTTATGTCGTGCGGGATGCGGAGAAGCGCTTCAGCATCGGTCCGGCCATGCTGAAACTCTGCCAGCCTGTGGTGGATGACGTGCCGCTGGCGGAGGCGGCCCTGCCCGCCCTGCGCTGGCTCAGCGAGCAGACGGGCGAGGCGGCGCATCTCGGCATGATCAGCGGCAGCGAGGGCATCGTGCTGGAGCGCGTGATCGGCCGGGCCTTGATCAAGTTTTATGTCGAGCGCGGCACCCGCTTCCCGCTGCACACCAGCGCGCCGGGGAAGGTCATGCTGGCCTTCATGCCGGAGGCGGAGCGTGATGCGGTCATCGCGGGCATGAAGTTCGAGCGCTTCCAGCCGTGGACGATCTCGAGCCGCAAAGACTTTCTCAAATGCCTCGAAACCGTGCGCGGCCAAGGCTGGGCGGTCGATGCAGGCGAGCATCTGGAAGGCCACCACTGCCTCGGTGCTCCGATTCTCAACGCCGAGGGCCACACCATTGCCAGCCTGTGGATCACCGGTCCCAGCCAGCGCCTCAGCGAGGAGCGCATGATCAAACTCGCGCCAGTGGTGAAGAAAGCAGGCATGATGGTCGCCACCGCGCTCAACCCTCAACTCGCCAAGGCATGAAAGCAGCACTCTTGATTTTATCCCTCGCGCTCTCGCTTCATGCCGAGGAGCGCTTCCTCCTGGCTGCCGACAACCAGGTCATCGAAATCAATCGCGCTGGCAAAGTCACCGGTCTCCTCAAGCATTCCGGCCACGGCGGCATCTATGATGCGTGGCGTCTGCCGGATGGCGGCATCGCCTATGCACATCGTGGTGGGCTGGCGGTGTTTGATGCAGCGAAAAAACTCGTGCTGGATCACAAGGCGCGTGCTGGTGCAAAAGGCGCGGAGGCCAACAGTTGCGAGGTGCTCGAACGCGGTGCTCAGTTCGCGCTCATGGACAGCGGCGTTTGTCAGATACGCATCGTGGATCGCAGCGGAGCCGTCGTGAGCGAAACACCGCTGCCAGATCTCAAGGACGATCCACTGCATTTTCGCTATCGCATGATCCGCGCCGTGCCAGGCGAAAATGCTTTTTGGGTCGGCCAATACGGACGCAAAACGCTGCTCAAGGTCGAAACCAAGACCGGCAAACTTTTGCAAAGTGTCGCGCTCGATCCGCTGCTGAAACCCACGCCCACTTTGAAAAAAGCCTTCGCCATGTTGCAGCCGGGCGATGGATCGCTGTTCGTCGCGACCTCCACCGGTTGTCAGTTGCTCCACATCGACGCCGCGGGCAAAACGAAGCACTGCTGGACCATCGAAGACCTCGTCCTCTCCTGCCGCTATCTGCTCGGCATGTCGCAGTTGAGCAACGGCCACGTCCTGATCGCATGTGGTGACTTTCACCTCAAAACCGCCGACGAAGGCCGCGATCTCCTCGCTGAAATCACCAGCGATGGCAAAGTCGTGTGGCGGCTCACGCGCGAGCAGTTGGTCGATCAGATCGAAGGCAGTGTCGAGAAAAGCACCGGCATGGAGGAGATGCGCATCACCAATGTCCACGCCTACGACAGCGATCACCTCAGCGAATGCCTCAACGTGAAACGATGAAGCACTTCTTCTCCATCCTCTGCGTTCTTCCCATCTCTGCGGTGCAATCTCAAACGGTGCCGCCGCAGATCGAGCAGAGCTGCATCGAGTGTCATGATGGCGAAATCAAGAAGGGCGGCCTCGATCTCACCGCGCTGAAGTTTGATCTCGCCGATCACTCTACTCGGCAGGTCTGGATTCGCATCCACGACCGCGTCGAGAAAGGCGAGATGCCGCCGAAGGCCGAGGATTTGCCTGTGGAGCAACGATTCGCGTTGGTGAAGTCGCTCGCCACTTCGATTCATGCGGTGGATCACGCCGAAGTCGTCTCGCATGGCCGCGGGCCGCTACGCCGGCTGAATCGCGATGAGTATGAACAGAACCTCCGCGATGTTCTCCAGCTCCCGAGCCTCGACATCCGAGACATGCTGCCCGAGGACCGCGAGGGGCATCATTTCAACAAATGCGCCGAGACGCTCGACATGTCGCGTGTGCAGCTCACGGCCTATCTCGACGCCGCCGAGGCCGCGCTGCGTGAGGCGATGGTCACAGCCACGAAACCACCGCCAGCAGCAAAATTCCGTGCTGTCGGCACGAATCTCTTTCCGAGCAACGACACCTTCGGCGAGCGTGAGGCGATGTTCTTCGCGAGGGACAACCAGGCCATCACCCTTGCCAAAGAAGACGCGAAAAACGCCGCCAACGACGAGCAGATTGAGCTCGCGCTCTTCCGCTCCGCCAACTGGCCCTACTACGGCTACCCGAAAGGCTTCATCGCGAGGCTGCCGGGAGAATACAAGGTGCGCTTCTCCGCCCGTGCAGTGCTTCAACAACCCGGCCACAAGCTCGCGCTGGCCAAGCAGCCCGTACCGATGACTTTCCGGGCGCGCAAGCCCTCCGGCCCCGATGTTTCCGGCGATGTCCGCGCCACCGGCGGCATCATGGACATGCCGCCGGAGAAAACGACCTTTGAGACGATCATCCGCCTGCTTCCAGGCGAGACTTTTGAATACAGCCTGCTCGGCCTGCCCGTGCCGCTCGCACGCAATGTCAAAGGCGGGCCACCGACCTATCGCTACCCTCCGTTCCCCGAAGGAGGTCAGCCTGGCGTTGCTTTTCAGTGGCTGGAAGTTGAAGGACCGATCTCATCGGCAACATGGCCGCCCGCGTCGCATCGCGTGTTGTTTGGCGATGCACCAAGCAAGGATGCCAAAGCTCTGCTACGCCGCTTTGTGAAGCTCGCCGCACGCGAGCCCATCGCCGAAGAAACGCTGAAGACATTCGATGCGCTCATCCAAGGCCGGCTCAATGAAAAAGCGCCCTTCAACGAGGCCATGCTGGCCGGGTACAAGGCGTTCCTCTGCTCTGGGCACTTTTTGTATCTCCGTGAGCCTGAGCGCGAAGCCGATCATTTTGCCATCGCCTCGCGGCTCTCGCATTTTTTGACGAACACACGCCCGGATGCCGCCTTGGGCGAGCTGGCAGCCAAAACGCAGCTTCGCGACAACGTGGTGCTACGACGTGAAACCGAGCGTCTCATCGCCAGCAGCGGCTTTGAGCGCTTCATCCGCAGTTTCACCGATTACTGGCTCAATCTCCGCCACATCCGCCGCGATGAGCCGGACATCCGGCTCTATCCCGAGTATCGCTTCGATGATTATCTCGTCGAAAGCATGGATATGGAGACACGCGCCTTCGTCACCGCGATGATTCGCGACAACCTTCCCGCGAAGGTACTCGTGGATGCCGGTTTCATCTTCGCCAACGACCGCTTGGCAAAACACTATGCGCTCCAGCCACTCAGCGGCTCAGCGATGCGTAAGGTCACGCTGCCAAAGGACAGCCCGCTCGGTGGATTGCTCACGCAGGCCGCGATATTGAAAGTCACCGCGAATGGCACCACCACCTCGCCCGTCGTGCGCGGTGCCTGGATCATGGAGCGCCTCATCGGCGAACCACCACCGCCACCACCCGCCAGCGTTCCTGCCGTGGAGGCCGACATTCGCGGAGCCAAAACCATCCGTGATCTGCTCGCCCTGCACACGAAATCCAAATCCTGCGCCGCTTGTCATGCGCGATTTGATCCCGTTGGCCTCGCGTTGGAGAATTTCGACATCCTCGGCGGCTGGCGAACGCGCTATCGCGGCCTGGAGGAAGGCGAGCGTGTCACCGGCATCGACCGTGCCGGTCATGATTACACTTACACGCTTGCCGCCCACGTCGATGCCAGCGGCAAGCTGCTGGATGGCCGCAGCTTCCAAAACATTCGCGAACTGAAAGCTCATTTGGCTGCCAATCCGCGCCAGCTCGCCCGCAATCTGCTTCATCAACTCACGATCTACGCCACCGGCACGCCCGTGCGCTTCTCGGATCGTCCTGAGATCGAGTCGATGCTCGACGCTTGTGCGAAGGATGGCTATCGCGTTGGCGATTTGCTTCACGCGCTGGTGCAGAGCGGTATTTTTCTGGGAGGTTCACAGCCGTGAGTTATTGCCCCAGGTTCACACGCTTCTCACGACTTCAAGTATCTCGCGATGAAGCCCTCGGGTTTGATCGGTTGCGGCTTGTACCCGGAACCCACCATCGAGTCATAGTCCGTGTCGTTGGTGATGAGAAAATCCGCGTTCGCCGTGATGGCGCAGTCGGCGAACTTATTGTCATCAGGATCCGAACTGATGAGGCGAAACTGATAGGAAGGCTGGACAAGAACGACCGTGTTCCATGCCGTGGCAACCAAACTCAGCCAATGCATGAGGCGTGCGGAGAATGCCGGCCCGCCTCTGCACGCGGCGATCTCCTCATACTCCAGAACGATGGCTGCCGTCAGCGCCAGTTTAAGCTCACCATTCGCCATTGCACGAAACAGCGGCGCTGTTGGCGACTGCCGTGCAAGCGCCGAGAGCATCACATTCGTGTCAACGACGACGAGCATCAGACAGCGTACGGATGCTTGGCCCTGTGTTTACGGATCGCCGCTTCGATCAAATCAGGCTCAAGTTTCCCGGCTTCGCGCAAGGCATCACCTTCATCCTGGATATCCTCGGTCAGTTGCGCCAGTTCCAGGCGCACAAGGAACTGGTGGACAGCGGCCAGAGACGCAGGCCCCAAAGTGGCAACCTTGGACATCACATCTGGCAAAAGCAGAGCAGAGTTAGGTGAGTTCACGCGGCAAAAATACGCCCGAGTCAGCCGTTTCAAAGAGCAAATTTCATCATGACCTCTCCCCACATCGCCAAACCTCTCCCACGCCGCCGTTTTCTGCGCGGCGCAGGCGTCACGCTGGCTTTGCCGCTTCTGGAGTGCCTGACGCCAGTGTTTGCGCGTGGCGCGAAGCCTCAGGCACCGAAGCGCATGCTGCTGATCTCGAACAACCTCGGCGTGCTGCCGAAGCCGTTCTTTCCGCAAGGATCGGGGCCTGATTACGAGTTGTCGCCTTACCTTTCGGCGCTCGCGGATTTTCGGCGTGACTTCACGGTCTTCAGCGGGCTCTCGCATCCCGATGTGAATGGCGGTCACAGCACCGAGAATTGCTTCCTCACCGCCGCACGCGGACCGACGAAGAGCGGGTTTCGCAATCAGATCTCGCTGGATCAGTTTGCGGCGGAGAAGCTCGGTCAGGTGACGCGATTTCCGACGCTGAACCTCGGCGTGAACATCGACAAAGCGAACCGCAGCCTCTCATGGACGCGCGATGGCGTGCTGCTGCCTGCCGAGGACAGCGCACCCGCCTTGTTTCAGAAAATGTTCGTCCAGGGCGATCCTGCGGCGGTGCAAAAGCAGCTCCATCGCCTCAAAGAACGCGGCAGCATCCTCGACACGCTGCTTGATGACACGAAGCAGTTCAGCCGCAGTCTCGGCAGCGATGACAAGGCGCGGCTCGATCAATACCTCACCTCCGTGCGCGAGGTGGAGGAGCGTCTGCTCACCGCCCGCGAGTGGGAACTCAAGCCGAAGCCCGCAACGCAGCAGCCACCGCCCGCCGAAATCCAGGACAAGAAGCTCTTCTTTGAAAAATTCGATCTCATGCTCGCCATGGCGCAGCTCGCGCTGGAGTCCGATAGCACGCGTATCGTCACACTGATGGTCGATGCCTTTGCCACGCCCGTCTTCAAGCTGCATCCCGATCAAAACACCACTGATGGATATCACAACCTCAGCCATCACGGCCAGGCAGTCGAAAAAGTAAAACAGCTCGAAGACGCCGACCGCCAGCAGATAGCGCTGCTGCACAAGCTCCTGCAAAACCTCGCCACGAAACCCGATGGCGACGCGCGTCTGCTCGATCGCACGATGATCCTCTACGGCAGCAACATGGGCGACGCGAACACCCACGATAACTCGAACCTTCCCATCCTCCTCGCCGGCGGCGGCTTCCAGCACGGCCAGCACCTCGCCTTCAAGCGCGATGACAACACGCCGCTGAGCAATCTTTTTGTCTCGATGCTTCAGCAGATGGGCGCGGAGGTGGATGCGTTTGGATCAAGCACTGGCGCCTTGAGCCTGCGGTGAGCCTCACACCAGCCCCTCTTCCGCACGGCTTATAAGACCGCTGTGCGGAACAAGGGAAAGTCAGCAACAAGGGTGACGGCCAAAAGCCAAAACGCGGCCGGTCTTTCGACCGTCCGCGCTTTGGGGTTTTGGGGGTGGTGAATGTAGAACGACTTTTCCAAGTCGTTGATGCTTCGGGGAACGAGTTGGGAAACTCGTTCTACGATTAATAACGGTAATGATCCGTCTTGTAGGGGCCTTCGACGGGGACGCCGATGTAGTCGGCCTGGTCCTTGGAGAGGACGGTGAGCTTCACGCCAATTTTGGCGAGGTGGAGACGGGCGACTTCTTCGTCGAGCTTCTTCGGCAGGACGGTGACGCCAATCGGACGGGTGTCCTTGGTTTCCCACAGTTCGATCTGAGCAAGCGTCTGGTTGGTGAAGCTGTTGCTCATCACGAAGCTCGGATGACCGGTGGCGCAGCCGAGGTTCACGAGGCGGCCTTCGGCGAGCATGAAGATGCTGTTGCCGGCCGGGAAGGTGTACTTGTCCACCTGCGGCTTGATGTTGAGGCGCTTCACGTCCGTGCGGGCGTTGAGCTTATCGACCTGAATTTCGTTGTCGAAATGGCCGATGTTGCAGACGATGGCTTGGTCCTTCATCTTCTCCATGTGGGCGAGGGTGATGATGTCCTTGTTGCCGGTGGTGGTGACGTAGATGTCGCCGTAGCCGAGGGTGTCCTCGATGGGCATGACGCGGTGGCCTTCCATGGCGGCCTGGAGGGCGCACACGGGGTCGATTTCGGTGACGATGACCTGAGCGCCCATGCCGCGGAGGGCAGCAGCGCAGCCTTTACCCACGTCGCCATAGCCGCAGACGACGCCGACTTTGCCGGCGATCATGACGTCGGTGGCACGCTTGATGCCGTCGAGGAGGGATTCGCGGCAGCCGTAGAGGTTGTCGAACTTGGACTTCGTGACGCTGTCGTTGACGTTGATGGCGGGGAAGAGAAGCTTGCCAGCCTTCGCCATTTCATAGAGGCGATGCACGCCAGTGGTGGTCTCTTCGGAGACGCCCTTCAGGTCTTTGACGATCGTGTGGAAGATGCCGGGCTGGTTCTTGGCGATGTCCTTGAGGAGGTCTTTGATGACCTTCACTTCGTGATTGTCGGACGGGGTGTTCACCCAATCGTCACCGTTTTCCATCTCGTAGCCTTTGTGGATGAGCAAAGTGACGTCGCCACCGTCATCGACGATCAGCTCGGGGCCTTTGTCGCCGGGGAAGATGATGGCCTTCCAGGTACACCACCAGTATTCTTCCAGGGTCTCGCCCTTCCAGGCGAAGACAGGCGTGCCGGTGGCGGCGATGCCGGCAGCAGCGTGGTCCTGGGTGGAGAAAATGTTGCAGGAGGCCCAGCGGACATCAGCACCGAGTTCCTTCAGGGTCTCGATGAGCACGCCGGTCTGGATGGTCATGTGCAGGGAGCCGGTGATGCGGACGCCAGCGAGGGGCTTTTTCGGGCCGTACTTCTCGCGGGTGGCCATGAGGCCGGGCATTTCGCTCTCGGCGATGTCGAGTTCTTTGCGACCGAAGTCGGCGAGGGCGATGTCTTTTACTTTATAGTCGGACATGAGGTGTCGTGTGGGTTCAGGTTTGGGGTGAAATGGAACAAATCAACGTATCAGGATGCGTTGATATGTTCCAAAGAGATGCCTGAGTGTCAAACGGGGATTTATCTCGGTCCCAGAGTCCGTTTGAGCCTGACCCACCATGAAACTTGCCTGCGTACTCTCGTTCATCCTCGCTCTGTCCCTCTACGCCGAAGATCTCCACCCCGCTGCGGGTGCCACCGGATTCGTCCCCCTTTTCAACGGCAAAGACCTCACCGGTTGGAAAACGACCGGAAACTGGCTTGTCGAGCCAGACGGCAGCGTCTCACTGCATCCTCGCGAGGGCGAGAAGGGCTGGCAGCGCTACGACGCCTACCTTTCCACCGAGAAGCAGTACGCCGACTTCACACTCGACCTGGAATTCAAGATCAACGCCAAGGGCAACAGCGGTGTGTTCATGCGCGTCGGTGATTTGAAAGATCATGTCAAAAGCGGCTTCGAGGTGCAGATCCTCGACACCTATGGCCTTGAAAAACCCGGCCACCACGACTGCGGCGGCATTGTGAAGGGCATCGGCCCGTCGAAGAACATGGTCAAACCGGCTGGCGAGTGGAATCGCTACACCATCACCGTCAAAGGGCGCAGCGTGAAAGTCGTCTTCAACGGCGAGCAGGTCATCGACGCCAGCCTCGACGACATCCAAATGGCCGACCGCCCCAATCTCGGCCACATTGCCTTCCAAGACGAGGCGCTGCGCGTCTGGTATCGCAACGTGCGGATCAAGGAGCTGAAATAGGCCGGGGGCCGCTTTACTCAGCGAGTTTCCCATCCGCCACATGCACCGTGCCGCCGCGCACGGCGATTTTTTCACGCGCCTGCTCTACCGGCACATGTCGCGGCGTGTTCGCCACCGCGCCTTGTGGCCGCGCCCAGCGGATGCCGTTGGCGATCACGCGCTGCACGTCCGGCTGATGGTAGATCGGATACACCTCATGTCCTGGGCTGAAGTAAAAGAGGCGCCCGCTGCCGCGTGTCCACGTCGCGCCGCTGCGGAAGACCTCGCCGCCTTGAAACCAGGACACAAAGATCAGCTCGTCCGGCGTCGGGATGCCAAACGGCTCGCCATACATCTCGGAGTGCTCGATCTCGATGCAGTCGCCCAGCCCCGCCGCGATGGGATGGCCCGGATTCACCACCCACACGCGCTCCCGCTCACCCGCCTCGCGCCAGCACAATGCACAGCTCGTCCCCATGAGCCGTTTGAAGACCTTCGACCAGTGCCCCGAGTGCAAAACGATCAGCCCCATGCCCGCGAGCACGCGCTGCTGCACCCGCGTCACCGTTTCATCCAGCACCGCCTCATGCGCCGCATGCCCCCACCAGAGCAAAACGTCCGTTTCATCCAGAATCGCCTGCGAGACGCCCTGCTCCGGCTCATCAAGCGTCGCCGTGCGGATGACGAAGTCCGCACTCGTCCCCAACGCCTCCGCCAGCGCTACGTGTATGCCCTTCGGGTAGATTTGTGCAACGCCAGGGTTCTGACGCTCGTGGACGAATTCGTTCCAGATGGTGACGTGGATGGGAGTGGGCATGGTGATCGGCAAAGTAAGAACGCATGAGGACAACCCATTCTCCATCTTGCCGATGAGCACACTCGCTCAAACACGGGAGGAAACAACGCGCGTGGGTGATCGAGCAACAGGTCATGGCACTCGGAGAGGTGATGTTGCCCGGCGCGGCAGAAGAAGACAGCCACGATTTGCGCCGGCGACAAGCAAGGTCTGCACCACACGTCATTTGGGAGCTCCCCCCCTTGGAAAATTAAGGGTTCCAGCGCCATGAAAGGCCGAAAACCGCTGTTTTTCGGGTCGAATCCGCGAGGTCATGGATAGCTTGGATGCGGACCACTTTACGCTCGCGCGGCGGTCGGCTAGTCTTGGTGTGATGAAAAAACTCCTCCTTCCGCTCCTCCTCGCCCTCGCCAGTTGCTCCACACCGCCCGGCAGCACTCCGGGCAGTCTGCCGCCTTCTTCGGGAGGCATGCCGCAGATCATCAATGTCTCGGCGTATGATCCGAAGGAGCGGCAGCGTGAAGGGCGCAGTTACTCAGAGCATGACGTTTCGGCATTGCGGGCGAATGGAGCCAGCGGCCTGATTGCTCGTGCGGGCAAAGGCGGGAACCTGGATGAGAAGTGCGCGAGCTTCTTGGCCTCGGCGGATCGGGCGGGGATGCTGCCGGGGGTGTATTACCGGGTGCAGCGACATGTGGATGCCGTGGCGCAGGCGGATCAATTGGTCAATCGTGCGCTGGCTCTGGCTCGTGGTCGCTCGTGGAATGCACCCGCGCTGCTGCTGTGCGGCGATTTCGACGGCGATCTGCCTCTCTCGGCGATTCTGCGCTTCATGGACCGGGTGAAGAGCCGCACGGGCGTCATTCCCGTCGCTTATCTGGAAAACAGCACTCAGCTCAAGCAAACACTCAGCGGTGCGGATGCCGCCACGAAGGCCAAACTACGCCGCATGCCCTACTGGTTGGCGCTTTATGCCCACGACAGCGGTGCTGGGCCGGTTTATCCCGCCCCTGGGCATCCGAACGGTCTGCTCAAACAGTACGACGTGTGGTCGAACTGGGCACTGTGGCAATACGGCGGCGTCGATTGGCAGGGCGGTCGTTCACTGCCCAAAGTTTACAACCATGGCCGCTACCGCTTCCCGCCCTACTTTGGCAATCTCGACCGCCCGACGGAGCGAAATGTCTTCCAGGGTTCACACGCCGCTCTGGCATCGTTCTGGCAACAGCATGGGTTGAGGCTTCGCTAATCACCTTCAAAAGATCTCATGAACCTCCTCACCAAATTCCGTGGCGACTCCGCCGCTCTTCCTCCACGTGCGCCAGGCAAAGCCGTAGCGCTTGCCTTTGTTGGCGGCTTTCTCGCCATCGCGGTCATCGCGTTGCTGGCGCAGAGTTTGCACATCGCGCTCGTGCTGGGTTCGTTTGGCGCGAGCTGCGTGCTCGTGTTTGGCTATCCTGATGTGCCCTTCAGCCAGCCGAGGAATGTCGTGCTGGGGCACTTGTTCAGCACGCTGATCGGCCTCGCGTTTGTGCATCTGTGCGGCGCGCATTGGTGGAGCGTGGCGCTGGCGGTCGGCAGTGCCATCGCAGTAATGATGCTCACGCGCACCGTGCATCCACCGGCGGGCTCGAATCCGGTGATTGTGTTTCTCATGCAGCCTGGATGGGGTTTCGCGCTGTTTCCGACGCTCGCAGGCGCGCTGATCCTCGTGCTCGTGGCATTGCTCTTCCACAACCTCGCCCGTGAGGCCCGCTGGCCGAAGTATTGGTGATCACTTCCGTTTTGCGGCCTGTGCCAGGAGCAGTTTTCGAGATTGGTGCCGCTGCGCTGCATCTTTTGGTCGTCCGCAAGAGCTGGGCGAAAGGCCAATACAGCCCCATGTGGTGGCAGTCGTTTTTTCCGCCGCCGCGATGAGACCTTCCATCTACCCCCTTGTGAAAAGATTCACAATCTGTTTGCCGCTCCTGCGCAGGGGGCGTAATTCTGGCGGTTCCCAAACCCCCACGTCGCCTCATGGTCGCCCCTGCTGAATCCACCGTTGCTGCTTACGACTCGAAAGTCGAAGGCAATATCATCTTCACCAAGATGGACGCCGCTATCAACTGGATGCGCAAGAACTCCATGTGGCCGATGCCGATGGGCCTGGCCTGCTGCGCCATCGAAATGATGGCCGCCGCGTGCAGCCGCTACGATTTGAGCCGCTTCGGTGCCGAAGTGATGCGCTTTTCCCCCCGCCAAGCCGATGTGATGATCGTGGCCGGCACGGTGACCTACAAGATGGCCCTGGCGGTGAAACGAGTGTGGGACCAGATGCCGGAGCCGAAGTGGTGCATCGCCATGGGTGCCTGCGCCAGCAGCGGCGGCATGTACCGCAGCTACGCGGTGCTCCAGGGCGTGGATCAGATCATTCCCGTCGATGTTTACATCTCCGGCTGCCCGCCGCGCCCTGAGGCGCTGCTGGAAGGCATGATGCGCCTCCAGCGCAAGATCGAAACCGAGCACTCCTTTGTGGAGCAGAAGCAGGAGCTGATCGCCGAACTCACCGCTTAATTTTCCACGATCATGAACGCCGCCCAGATGACCGAGGCCCTGAAGCAAAAGTTCGGCGACGCCGTGCTCGAAACGAAGGAATTTCGTGGTGAGCACACTCTCGTCGTCACGCTGGCCAGCGCGAAGCCGCTTTTGAAATACTGCCGCGACGAGCTGGCCTTCGACTACCTCGTGGATGTCTCCAGCCTCGATTACCTGGGCAAAGAGCCGCGTTTTGAGATGGTTTACGAGCTTTACGGCTACGGGCACCATGAGCACCTGCGTGTCCGCGCCGCCGTGGCGGAGGATGTGGAAGTCCCCACCGTCAGCGACCTATGGCCGACCGCCGACTGGCATGAGCGCGAGGTGTATGACATGATGGGCATCAAATTCAGCGGTCACCCGGACCTGCGCCGCATTCTGATGTGGGAAGGCTACCCCTACTTCCCGCTGCGGAAGGATTTCCCCCTCGAAGGCCTGCCCAGCGACATGCCGGATGTGGGTTTCACCAAGACCGCGCCGATGGCGGACGGACCTTTCGTCACCAGCCCCGGGGTCGGTGACACGGTGACGCGTGAGCCACGCTCCCGCAGGCCGGTGGAGTGATGGTTAGAGGTGAGAAGTCAGAGGCAACGTCTCGTCTCCACATCTTACCTCTCACTTCTCACATCTGCCCCCTCCGAAAGAGTCCCCCAAGCCCTGCGTTCCCGTTTCCTCCTCCTCATGACACGCACTCACCTCACCACCATCCTCGGCCTGGCGCTCGCCACGGCCTCCTATGCAGAAACCGCCGACTGGGGAGCCTTCCGCGGCCCTTCTGGCAACGGCATCATTTCTGCGTTGAAAGCCCCCAAATGGAGTCTTAAGGAAGTTTGGAAGCAGCCGACGCAGACAGGCTTTAGCTCCTTTTCTGTCGCCGATGGCAAGGCTTACACCCTCGTGGTGGCCGAAGTGGACGGAAATCCTGGAGAAACGCTCGTCTGCTTTGACGCCGGCAGCGGCAAGCCCCTCTGGAAAACATCCATGACCCTGGTCGCCAAATACGGCAACCCTGGCAAGGACGGCGACGCCGGCACACCCGACAACAACGGTGGGGACGGCCCTCGCTCTACACCAGTCATCGACGGCGGCAAGGTCTATGTGATCGACACCAATCTCGGCGTGCATTGCGTCAACGCGGCAGATGGCACGAAAGTCTGGGAACACGACGTGATGAAAGAGCACAGCGGAAAGCCCATTCCATGGATGAACGCCGCGTCCCCGCTCATCGACGGCGATGTCCTCTTGCTCGCCGGCGGCGGCAAAGGCGAGGCGCTCATCGGTTTGAACAAGAACACCGGCAAGGTCGTGTGGAAGGGCGAGGACGACAAGATGACCCACGCCACCCCGATCCTCGCCGACATCCTCGGCGTGCATCAGGCCATCTTCTTCACTCAAACCGGTCTTGTGGCTGTGAATCCACAGAAAGGCGACGTGCTCTGGCGCGCCGAGTTCCCCTACAAAGTGAGCACCGCCGCCTCCCCGGTCGTGTTTGAAGACATCGTCTATTGCTCCGCCGGTTATGGTGTCGGCGCGGGCGCTTTCAAGATCAGCAAAAGCGGCAGCGGCCTCGAAGCAAAGCAGATCTGGCGTCGTGAAAACCAGTGCATGAACCACTGGAGCACCCCGGTCGTGAAAGACGGCTACCTCTACGGCATGTTCAGCTTCAAGGACTATGGCAAAGGCCCGCTCGCCTGCGTGGACATCCGTACGGGTGAAGACAAGTGGGCAGAAGCCGGCTTCGGTCCCGGCCAGGTCATCCTCGCGGGCGACAAGATCATCGCCACCAGCGACAAGGGTGAAATCGTCATCGCCGAGGCCAATCCTGAGAAATACAAGGAAGTCGCCCGCAAGGATGTGCTCGACGGCAAAGTTTGGAGCTACCCGATCCTCGCCAACGGCAAAATCTTTGCCCGCAGCACGGTCGAAGGCGTCTGCCTCGATCTGAACTGATCGCCGAAACACTTTCATCGGATCTCGAAGCCCGGAGTGCAAACTCCGGGCTTCTTTTTGCCCTGAGGGCGTGCAGCCTTGACGCATCCGGCCCTCTGGCCGACTCTCGCCCCCTCTCTGGCATGAAGTGGCTGCAACGTGTGATCCAGGCCTGGCAAAAGGCGCGTGAAATCCCCTATTTGGGGCGCAGTTCCTTTGTCCTGGCGATGATCTTCCTCGTGACCGCCATCGCGCTGGACTGGCACCGCACGCATCCTGATGACGGCGCGGGGGAGGCGATCCAGCAGGCCCAGATGGCCCAGATGGACGTGCCCAAGACGATTTTGGTGCTCTCCCGCATTCTGCCCTACCTCAATCTGTGGGTCTCGATCGGCACGCCGCTGCTGCTGTTCATGATCTGGCGGCGCTGGAACGACCTGCGCCGCTTGATGGCGCCAGTGAGCATCGCTTCGGTTTCCATCGTGGCCTGGATGGTCGCGAGCGAGCTGGTGGACTACGTCGCGCATTCACAAATGACGGAGATGGGCGAGCCGCCCGCGCCCACGGCCTTTGTGTTCAAGCTCATCTTCATCGCCCTGGCGATGGGCTCGTTCCCGTTCGCGCTGCAATACTACCGCAAGACGACCATCCTGGAGCGCTACACGCTGCGCACCTTCGTGCATCCGCTGCTGTTCTGCTTCGTGTCCTTCTGCTCGCTGTGGATCATCATGGACCTGCTGGACAACCTGAAGGACTTCCAGATGGCGAAATCCAGCTTTGGCGAGGTGCTGGGCTTCTACCTCGGCCTGCTGCCCTACATTTACGTCACCGTGATGCCGGTGGCGCTGCTGCTGGCGGTGCTGTACGCGCTGACCCGCATGTCACGCGCCAACGAGATCATCTCCATGCTCGGCGCCGGGCGCAGTCTGGCGCAGGTGCTGCGGCCGGTGTTTCTCTGCACGCTCTACGCCGTGCTGCTCAGCCTCGCGGCGAACTACTACTGGGCCCCCCGCGCCGAGGGCAACCGCAAGGCCGTGGTGCGTGCGCTGGAGGAAAAGGGGGTGGATTCCATCATGGCCTCCTCCATCATGTTTCACAACGCGCAGACCCGCCGCACCTGGTTCACCGCCACCTTCCCCTTCTCCCTGCGCAGCGGGCGCGAGCGCATGCACGGCGTGCAGGTGCGGGAGGAAAGCCCCGAGGGCGCACCCGTGCGCACCATCCTGGCCCCCTCCGCCTCCTGGACGCCCAACGGTGGCTGGCGCTTTTATGACGGCCAGCAGCTGCTCTATCAAAATGGCAGCGTCACCTCGATCCAGCCTTTTCCCCTCCACACAGACGGCACGCGCATGCTTGAGATCCCCGGCCTGGAGGAAACGCCGTGGAGCATCGTCAGCTACGCGTTGCGCGCGGATTTCATGAGCGTGCCGGAGATCGTCTCCTACCTGCACGCGCATCCGAAGGCCGCGGCAGACAAGCTCGCGCCCTTCCGCACGCATTTCTGGCACCGCTTCGCCCTGCCATGGCAGGCGCTCGCGCTGGTGCTCGTCGCCGCGCCGCTGGGGGTGGCCTACTCGCGCCGTGGCTCGGTCGGCGGCATCGCGGGCAGTGTGTTCATCTTTTTCATCTTCATGTTCGTGAACAACCTCTTCCTCAACCTCGGCAAAGGCGGCCACCTGCCGCCCTGGCTCACCGTCTGGATGCCGCACCTTCTGTTTGGGGCGCTGGGGCTGGTGCTGTTCCATTACCGCTCCCAGAACCGCGACCTGCCGCGCTTCAAACTCGGCTTGTCCAAGCCCAAAAAAACGCAGATCGCCCGGCCGCGCAACCGCAGCGCCCCTTTGCCCGGAGCCTCGGCCACTTGAAATTTTAAACCTGAAACTTTAAACATCGTTGATGCAGCAAAACTGGTCCATCCGCAGCCGCGCCCATCAATGCGCCCTCACCAGCCGCCCTTTCGAGGACGGCGAGAGCTTCCACACCACGATCTACTTCGATCCGCAGGAAAACGGCTACGTCCGCCGCGATGTCTGCGCCGAAGCCTGGCCGCAGGAGCGCGAACAGCGCAAGCCCGTCGCCGCCTGGAAGAACATTTACCAAAAGGTCATCGCTGAGGCGAAACCTGAGATCGCGCCCAAGGAAAGCGCCCAGGATCTGCTCCAGCGCTTCATTGAGGACGGCGATCCCAAGACCGAAAACGCCCGCTACATCCTCGCCCTCATGCTGGAGCGCAAACGCCAGCTCGTGCAGACCGCCGAGAAGGAGGTGGACGGCGCGAAGATGCTCTTCTACGAGAACAAAAAGACCGGCGAGATCTTCATCGTGCGCGATCCTGAGCTGAAGCTTGATGAGATCGCGCAAATGCAGGACGAAGTCGCCTCCATCCTCGCCTTCGGCGGCCCTGCCGCTGAAGCCGCGAAAGCAGTGGGCGTGACCCTCACCGTCGATGGCGTCGTTCCGGCCGCAGACACGGCCCCGGAGCTGTCTGAATCCGCGCCCGAGGCAGAATCGTCCTCCGAAAACGTTGAACCAAATGTTTCTGAGGAGCCTGCGGAAGAAGCTTCCAGCGAGGAAGAAGCTACAGAGTCCGCAGCCGAGACTGAATCCGGTTCCGAGAGCGCCGAACCTGCGGCATCGGAACAACCTGCCGAAGCCGAACCCACCGAAGAACAAGAGTCTCCTGCTCATTGAGCAACACCGCTCGAAAGAGCACGGTCAAGCCGCCGGTTGAGTGTCTCTGCATGAAACACTTCTTCCTTGCCTCCCTCGCTGCTTTCTCGGCCTCCCACGCCGCAGACCTTCCCGATCTGCCCGTCGTGGACCTTTCGGATCAGAAAGACCGGCACACTCTCATCGCTGCAGGCACGGAGCAGACTTACCAGGGCCACCCGACGACTGTTTTGATGCCGGATGGCAAAACCATCTTCTGCGTGTGGTGCATCAATCATGGCGGAGCCGCAGGACCGATGGCACGCAGCGATGATGGCGGCCTGAACTGGACGCGCATGGACGAACTGCTGCCGCCCGGCTTCAAAACGCACCAAAACTGCCCCAGCATCTACCGCATGACCGATCCCGCAGGCAAAGAGCGCCTGTGGGTCTTTTCCGCCGCGAAAGACAATCGCAGAGGCCCCGGCATGCCCAGCATCATGAGCGCGGATGGCGGCAAGACCTGGAAAGAGATGCCGCCGCTCGGTTTCCCCTGCGTGATGACCTTCAGCAGCATCGTGAAGCTCAAGGACGGCCGTTACCTCGGCCTCTACCACAAAGGCCCCGGTGGAGCCGACAAAGCGCCGCTCGAAGTGCTGCAAACCATCACCGCCGACGGCGGCTTCACCTGGAGCGAGCCGAAAGTCGTCGCCTCCGTTGAAGGCAAAAACCCCTGCGAGCCCTTTGTTTTTCGCTCGCCCGATGGCGTGGAGCTTTGCTGCCTCATGCGTGAGAACACGCACAAGGAGCGCAGCCTCGTCATGTACAGCCACGATGAAGGACAAACCTGGACCAGGCCCGTGAACACCTCCTGGGGCCTCACCGGCGACCGCCATGCGGGTGTGTTCACCCAAGACGGCCGCATGGTCGTCGCCTTCCGCGATCAAGCGCTCAACAGCCCCACCAAAGGCCACTTCGTCGCCTGGGTCGGCACTTACGATGACCTCAAGCAGGGCAAGCCCGGCCAGTACCGCGTCAAGCTCCTCCACAATCACGCCGAGCGTGTCGGTGACTGCGGCTATCCCGGCATGGAACTGCTGCCAGACGGCACCATCGTCGCCACCACCTATGTGAAGTATGCGCCTGGCAAAGAGAAGCACTCCGTTGTGAGTGTACGCTTCAATCTGACCACCACGGATGCCATGGTGAAGCCCTGACTCCATTCCGGAAGTCTCGTAGATTGATACGTCAAAATTAGCTGAGACTGAAGGCGCGAGCGAGTGCAGGCGGCCATAAACAAAAACGGGATAACCGCAAAATCGGCACTCACTTCCTAAAGGACTTCAGGATGTAAAAAATCAGCCAAATTTGCGCAAAGCCAGCGGCGATGAGCAGGACGCCCAACTCAATGGCGTTGTCCTCCTTCGGCACTGCCAGCCGCAATATATAAGCCAGCAGGATGAGGCTGAAGAAGGAGAGCGCCGCACCGACCGCCGGATTTCCTACAGGCTCCGGTTCAATCGTGGGAACAGGCGTTTGCAGTCCCTGCTTCCGTGGATCGTAGGATGGTTCGCTCATGGCTTTGCGAGGATGGATTGTGAAAGGTGGCGCGCGGGCAGGCAACCTTCGCCAACTCACACGAACACTATCAATCAACGGTTCACAGGATGTCTATTGAGTAGAGCTTTATATCAGGCGCGTCATTTACGTAGAGGGCTTGAAATATGTCGGCCGTTCAAGGTTCATCCGGGAAGTTGGTGCGGAGATCAGGTGCCAGTGAGTATGTCTTTTGACTCATGGAGCGCGTAGATGCGCAGGTGGAGGAAGTCGATGTCGCGGTAGCCATAGGCCATGCGGGTGAGCTGG
>Ga0209573_1001562_pt1 | contig 34440 bp, 27 predicted proteins | sample TNRBio252014_DNA_FD_185870 | JGI IMG/M metagenome (GOLD analysis project Ga0209573, IMG submission 185870) | Wastewater treatment Type I Accumulibacter community from EBPR Bioreactor in Madison, WI, USA - TNR Reactor_6/25/2014_ DNA (SPAdes)... | ecosystem: Engineered > Bioreactor > EBPR >...
GGCGAGATCGGCAACCTCCTCCTCATGCGCGCCTACCGCATGCAGGGCCCTGTGGGCTCCGCCTTCACACTGCCGCGTGATCCGAACGTCGATCCTAGTGAGCTGCAGTGGCAGATTCAGCGCTTCCACAGCTTCCTCTGGGCCAGCGGCGGCGGCTTCAGCGACTTCAACATCCACAACATCGACGAAGCCTGCTGGATGAAGAACGACTGGCCTGTCGAAGTCCAGGCCAGTGGAGGCCGCAGTGACCGTGGTGATTACATCGACCAAAACTTCGACCACTACAGTTGTGAATACACCTTCAAGGACGGTGCCAAGCTCTACCTCGAAGGCCGCACCGCCATCGGCACGCACAACCAGTTTGCCACGCAGGTGCATGGCACGAAGGGCAGCGCCATCGTCTCCACCGCCGGCCATTTCCCGTCAAAGGCGATGACCTTCAACAGCCAGAACATGCAGCGCTCGAACATCATCTGGCGCGGCAAGCAGCCGGAGCCGAACCCTTACGATCTCGAGTGGCAGGATCTCATCGAGGCCATCATCAAGGACAAGCCCTACAACGAAGTCGAGCGCGGCATCAAGTCCAGCGTCACCACCGCCATGGGTCGTGCAGCGGCCCACACCGGCCAGGTCATCCGCTACGACGATTATATCAACAGCGCTTTCGAGTTCGCCCCAGGCGTGGACAAGCTCACGCTCGACGGCCCTGCCCCGCTCATCGCCGACGCGAAGGGCAAATATCCCGTGCCGCAGCCAGGCATCCTCAAAGATCGCGAATATGCCATGGAGCCGCAGGCCAATCCATTCCCGCTTATTCCTATGGCACCGGCCCCGGTGGCTGAACCGCTCACTCCTCCTGAGCGGCCCAAAGCAGAGAAGAAAAAGGCCAAGTCGGCCTGATTGGACCTTCCTTTGACGGACCACTGGCCCGGCGTGACCCATGCCGGCCAGTGGTCTTTCCTTTGGGGGGCTGAATTCCGCTAATCCCAGCCGCGCAGGCGGCGTTTAATCTTGACGATCAATCCACAAAACGCTGCTCTAGCGCCAATTGTCTTCCGCCATGAAAACCGCCTCGCGTTTCCTCTCCCTCGCCGCCCTCGGCCTGCTCTCCACTGCCAGCGCCCAGCTTGCTGAAGAATACCGCCCATGGACCAACACCGCCGGCAAGCAGATCGAGGCCACGCTCGTCTCCGTCGATGCGGCGGCCAAGACCTTGAAGATCAAGATGAAGGACGGGCGTGAGTTCGATGTGCCCATCGCCAGCCTCAGCCCAGCGGATTTCGAGTACGCCAAGACTCGTTATGCCGCCATGCAAGCTGCCCCCGCCGCCGCTCCTGCCGCCGCCCCCATGCCAGCGGCGACACCTGGCGCTGCCCCCGCCGCCCCGAAGGCTCCCGCAGCCAAAGTCGCCAGCAAACCCGCCCCACCACGCCCCGCCATCGCGATCATCCCGGCTTCCAAATTCAAGGCCCCCGCTGCCAATGACTATCTCGGCGGCATTCAGAAAGTGCGTCCACGCTTGATTCATAACGCTGCCAGTTGGGCCTATCTCAAAGGCTTGATCGCCACCGATCCGGTGGCGGCGAAAATGCTCGAAGCCATGAAGGCTTCTGGAGAGGATCTCCTCCAGGATCCCGGCCTCACCCGCATCAATGGCGACACCGGCGGCGAAGGGCCCAAGGCCATCTACCGCATGGGCCTGCTCGGAGCGCTGCACTACTGCGAGGGCGATCTGAAGTGGCAGGACAAGGGCATGCAGGAGCTGCTCGCTCTGACCGACCCGATTTCCTTCCGCGACTGGCATCCTGAACTCATGGACAATGTGGCCGACATGGTCGTGGCCACCAGCCTGGGCTACGACTGGTTTTATACTTCTCTGAACGCCCAGCAAAAGACCACCATTCGCACCTACCTCGCACTAAAGGGCATCGACGCGCTCGTGGCGCATCTCGAAGGCGAAGAAATCCCAGAAACAGCCAAAGGCACCTCTGGAGGCCAGTCTGATCCCACCAAAGCCAAAGGTGGTGCCAAGAAAAAAGCCGCCCCCAAGGACGACGCCAAGCTACCCCCGGACAGCAAGCAGATGGCCGCAGCTTCCGCGCTGATCATCGCCGCTATCTGCCTGGTGGATGACGATCCTGCTGTGGCAAAAAAGGCGGCGGATGCAGGCGCCAAGGTCTTTGGCAAGGGGCTGGAGCGCTTTGCTCCCGCAGGGGTGTGGCCGGAAGGCTTGCAGGCAGGGGAGGACGTGATGGATTACATCGCCATGATCGCCCAGACGCGCAAAGCGGCTGCTGGCAGCGACCTTGGCATCAGTTTGGTGGAAGGCATCCCGCAGTTCGGCGTGGCACGCATGCACTTGATCGGCCCCAGCGGTCAGACCTTCAACTTTGGCGACAGCAAAGGGGCGGCCTCCACCCGTCCGTGGGTCGCCACCTGGCTCTGTGGTGTGCATGGCAATCCGGGCCTCCGTGCCGTCGCCGCCACTGGCAAGCAGGCCGTTTCATCCGGTTACTTTGGCCAGGTCGGCAACTTCCTTTACTACAACCCGCACGCCGCTGGTGACGGCACGGCAGACTCGCTCGATTACGCGTTGACCGCCGGCTTCGTCGCCACCACACGCTCCGGTTGGGACAAGGCAGACTACTTCGTCGCCGTCAAAGGCGGTGACAACGCGGACCACACCGCACAGCTCGACATCGGCAGCTTCGTGCTTGAGGCCGGAGGCCAGCGTTGGGGCATCGAACTCGGCGCGGATGGCGAACGCGCACCCGGTCTGGAAGTGAAACCCGGTGCCGACCGCACCAAACGCTTCGAACTCTATCTTGAGAACACCCAGGGCCAGAACACCCTTGTCATTGATGGCAATCAGGATCTCGAGGCGAAGGCCAAAGTCCTTGTCGGTGCCTCCAGCCCGGAAAAAGGCCTCGCCGTTGTCGATATGACCGACGCTTACAGCAAAGCCGCCAAGGATGTGCATCGCGGCGTCATGGTTGTGCGCGGAACCAAACCTTACGCCGTGCTACAAGATGACCTGGTCATCAAAACCACCCAGACCATCACCTGGAGCATGCACACCAAGGCCGAGATCGCCGCCGAGGGCACCAAGGCCACGCTCACCCAGGGTGGCAAGACCCTCATCGCCACCATCGTCTCGCCAGCCGGTGCCACCTTCTCTTCTGGCACGCCGCCCGAGCCCCCGAGCGAGCAGTCCCGTGACCTCGTGAAGGAAAAAGTGAACGTCCTCAAGGCCACCATCCCAGATGCCAAAGGTCCGCAAAGCCTCTGCATCACCTTCGCCCTCGACGAAGCCCCAACCCACACTCCTGCGCCGGTCGCAACCTGGGTGCCGAAGAAGTGAGAGGTCCAGAGTCTGCCCTGCCTCACGCCCTTGGGTGTGACTTGTCATAGACCTCCTTCATTCGCTGCGTCGAGACGTGCGTGTAAATCTGCGTGGTCGAAAGGCTCGCATGACCCAGCAGTTCCTGCACGCTGCGCAGGTCGGCCCCGTTGTTCAGTAGATGCGTGGCAAAGCTGTGGCGGAATTTGTGTGGCGTGAGATGCACCGGCAGGCCTGAGGCCCGCCAGTATTTGTTCACCACGTCATCCACGCCCTGAATGCTGAGGCGTTTGCGCAGCTTGCTCAAAAACAGCGCCCCGTCATGCACGCCCGCCTTCGCACGGTAGCGTTGCACCGCCTCCAGAGCCTTGCTGCCCACCGGGCAGAGCCGCTCTTTCTTTCCTTTGCCAAAGACACGCACCGTCTCGGTGTAGGTGTCAATGTCCGCCACGTTCAGTGCCACCAGCTCGCTCAAACGCATGCCCGTGCTGTAAAACAGCTCCAAGATGGCCGCATCGCGCTCCGGCGCCCAGACCGCGTCGCGTTTCGATTTTTCCAGCGTCAGCGGCAGGTTCAGCATCTGGTCGATCTGCGTCACTGTGAGCACCACCGGCAGTTTTTTCTCACGCTTCGGCAGTTGCACCTCCAGCAGCGGATTCGACTTCCAGCCACGCCGCCGCGTCAGCCATTTGAAAAAACTGCGCAACGCCGCGAATTGCAGACGGATCGTCGCCCGCCCGCGCTCCTTCTTCATCAAGTCGAACAAATAGGCTCGAAAGTCATCGGCCGTGAGTTCGCTCCAGCCTTTGAACGGCTCGCGCCACTCACGAAACTGCCGCAGCGCCAGCTCGTAGTTGGCCAGCGTTCGTTCGGACGAGCGCCGCTCCGAACTCATGAACTCCAGAAAAGCATCGGCCAGCAGATCGTCCATGCAGCTTTATCCTCCCGTGCGTTTCGCGCGGCATTCGCTGCAAATCTCATCGCCGGAGTCCAGCACGCGGAAGTCGAGCTGCGGATTGTCGATCTCCGTCTTCTTGCAGACCGAGCATTGGTGGAAAAACGCGTCCCCAGGCAGTTGGGCGGACTCAAAACGGCTGCGGCGCGCGACCACGCGCGCCTGCTTGGCACGCTCGCTCACAAAGCCGGGGCCAAACGCCACGAGGTAGTTCAAATGGCAGGCCAGCACCGGCAGCAGCATGGCCGGATCGCGCATCACCAGAAACGCGGTCATGCCCGCGCTTAGCAGCGCCACCCACTTCATTTTGATCGGCAGAATGAAGTAAAAATAGATCTCCTCGTTCGGGAACAATGTCGCGAAGGCAAACAGCAGCGTTTGGTAGAGAAACAATCCCGGTGCCGGCCAGCCGAAGAGCAACGCGCCCAGCGTCACGACAAACATCCAGCCATAGATGTAAAGGTTCACCCGGAACGCGCCCCACGCCGAGTCCAGCCCGCGGCCGACCCACATCATGAACATCGTGCCGATCAGAGCCCAGATGAGGGAGAAATTGCCCGGAATGAACACATGCGTGATCAGTCGCCACACCTCGCCGTGCATCACACGCGCCGGATTCAGGTCCAGAAACATCAAATAGGCCGCCGCGCCCTCCGGTGACATGACCATGACCATGAAGAGCACCAGCAATTGAAAAATCGCGATGACCTGCACGAGACCCGGAATCGCGAAACGGCCGAACTTGGACTCTAAAGTGGAAATGATGGGCATGAATGCTTGTTGGTAGCCGGGTTTCAGCCCGGAGCAAAGAGAAGAACCATCACTACGCATGCCGCCGCCAGCCAGTCGCGAGTTCCGAGACGATCCGCGTCGCCCGCGAAGCGCAGCAGCTTGAACAGCGCGCCCGTCGGACAGCCGTAGCGGCAATACGCCAGCGGAGTGAACAACGACCACAACACCCCCGCGATGGCGATCACCATGCTCGCCCAGCCCGCGACACGGAACAGATACGCGTCAAACGGCTCCAGCGCGTTCAAATCCACCCGCAGGCCAAACGCCACGCTCAAGAGCACGAACGCCAGCAGTACGAACGGCAGCTTCGACAAAAACGCGTCCATCCGCTTCGACGGCGACCACTGAAACGGCAGCCGCTTGGCCAAAAGCTGCTGCAACGCGCCATGCGGGCAGATGTGGTGGCAGTAGAGCTGCTTGCTGGTGAAAATCGGCCCCAGCAGCGCCACCGCCGCCAGCAGCACCAGCCCATGCACATTGCGCCACGGCGTTCCATGCGCCGCCCAGCCCGCGAGCAAACCCTGCGAGAGCATTTCACCTGCCAGGAAGCCGCCGTAGGCCACCAGCAGCCCATGATGCAAATGTCGGCACCACGCGCGACCACGCAGCGACGTGAACGCCATCACGAACGCTGCCAGAATGATGATCACATGCCCCGTGTCCTGCCAGCGCCAGCGAATCAGCGCCCACCAGCCACGCTTCGCCTCTTTTTCTGTGAGGAACGACTGTGCCCGCACGCGCACGCCTTCCGCCACGCCATAACTTGTCTGAGTCGCGCCTGAAACACCTTCCACGCCTGCTTTGGCGAAGTCGATGTTCGCGATCTTCTCCGTCGTCATGCCATCAAAGGTCTTCAAAAACGCCGCATCACCCGTGACGTAGCCGACATAGGCCTCGTTGTCGTAGCTGCGCCGCAACGCAATGCCGCGCAGTGTCGAACCGCTCGCATCCATCAGCATGAACGTATCGCTCGGCCCCTTGTAGCCCACCACGCCATCCGAGCTCGGCGCTGTGCGCACCGCCAGCGCGACGACCGCACCTTTCGCATCGAGAATCTCCTGCGAACCCGGATGCGCCTTCGATTCACGCAGCTTCGCGGCCTTCGGCTCCAGTTTCTTCACCTCATCCAGCGTGATCGCGTCTGGAAACCGCAGGGACGTCGTTGCGCTCTTGCCCAACCGGCGCAAAACACCCTCCGCAATCGCGCTGCTCGTCAAAGTCGCGCCAGAAACGGCATCCACAGGCATGTTCGCCATCTCGGCGGCCTTCTTGTTCGTGAACTGTTTGAAGAACGCCCGCTCGCCCACCACCTCGGCCACATGATCGGTCGTGTCGCTGCTGTGCAGGATGCGCAGACCGAGCACCTTGCCGCGTGAGTCGAGCGCGATGAGCGTGTTCGTCGGTCCTGAGTAGCCGATGATGTCATCCGCCTCCGGCGAGGTCTGCATCACATGCCCGAGCGTGATGCCCGACTCGTCCTTCACCGCCTGCATGCCGTTTTGCGACGTCAAAACAGCCGCAGTGGGAAAGAAGTCACGAATCCGCTCCACGGTGAGTTCTGCCGCCGTCGGCTGATGCGAGCGCCGGACCGCCCAAACCACCGCAACCAGCAACGCCAGGCGCCAGAAGCGCAGGGCGGCGGATTTCCAGCGGCGGGAGGGAGGCATGGGCAAATCGTTAGCAGCCGCCTGCTGAAAGAGAAGCGCGCTTTGCCGGTTTCTCTGCTCATGCAACGTGTCAGCCTCAGAAGCCCCTGCCGTGAGGGAGGAAGAAAGCATTGCGAAATGCCCAAAAGGTAGGACTATGAGGCCGCTTTACCGGAGATTTTCCTCCACATGCATCGCATTTACCGCTTTTTCGCCGCGCTTCTTCTACTGGCTTACGTCAGCACGGGAACTGCGATCATGCCTGCGGTGGTGATGGTGCTCGCGAAGCTGGATGGCAGCCACGCGGTCATTGTCTGCCAGTCGGTAAGCGGAACAAAGGTGCTGCTGCATCATCGTGACGAGGACTTTACTCCTGAGGTCAAAGATCATGCGTCAAAGCTGGCCCGGTGTCTTGTCTGCCTGTGCAAACCATCCAGCGAGGGAGATCATAGCCTTGCCACCATGGGGGTGGCATGCGGCCCCATTCATGCCCGAGATGATGCAAAGCGTGACCTCAAGGACACTCCCACGCTGAACACCCAGGCCACGGTGAATCTGATCTTCCATCATTCGCACCCAGCCAGTCTGTTCCAGACGCAGCCACCCCTCTTCATGGCCATTCGCGAGAGTGGCAGGCAGAAGCCATGTGCGATGGCCACGGTGCAGCTTTTGATTTGAACCAGGCAGAGCAGACGCGGCATTCCCCCCATGCGTCTGATTTCCGATCGTGCCACACAGGTCCAGCCTGGAATCAGGCATGACATCCTCCGGCAATGCTCTTTGCCCAAACGCCTGCCTTTTTAATTCAATCTTCTTCTGTCTTTATGAAACTCTTTCTGTTCTCTCTTTTGGTGGCCGGCTCCGCGCTGGCGGACACCTCCACCTGGTCTGGTACCAGCAAAATCACCTTCGACGGCACCTCCACGCTGCACGATTGGGGTGGCAAAGTGGTTGCCAAACCTTTCGTCACCACGGTCACCACCGACGCCAGCGGCAATCCCACCCGCGTGGAGGCCACCGTCACCGTCGAAGCGGCCAAGATGGACACCGCCGAGGCCAAGCGTGACGAAAACATGCGCAAGGCCATGAAGGCCGACGAGCATCCGCTCATCACCGGTGTCATCGACACGCCCTTCACCGCCATCCGCCAGGGCGATGCCACCCCCGCCTCGTTGCCGCTGAAGCTGACCCTGCTGGGCAAGACACAGACCCTCACCGGCAAGATCAGCAACTGGAAGCTGAAGGACGACAAGGCCTCCTTCGATCTCGATTTCGATCTCTCGCTCAAGACCAGCGGTATCAAAGTCCCGTCCGTGCTGCTGGTCATCCGTGTGGGTGACACAATCAAAGTCCACGCCGCCGTCGAATTGAAACGCTCTGCCAATTGATTCCATGCCCGCCTACATTCACCACATCGCCACGGAGAATCCGCCGTTCATTTACAGCAACGAATTCGCCTGTTCCCGGATGAAAGGCTGGGTCAGCGAACCGCGCGCCAAGCGCATGGTCGAGATGATCTACGAGCGCACCGGCATCGACACACGTTACAGCGCGAGCGATGATTTCCTGAAGGAAGATGGCGAGCTGTTTCGCACATTGCCTGACGGGACGATCAATTCGCCCACCACCGGCCAGCGCAACGCGCTGTATGCCAAAGCCTCGCGCGAACTCGCGGTGAAACTCGCTCGCAAGACGCTCGCCGAGTGCCCGCAGTTCAAAAAGGAGGACATCACGCACATCGTCTTCGCCTCCTGCACGGGCTTTGCCAATCCAGGGCCGGATTACCACATCATTCGTGATCTCGGACTCAATGAGAGCGTGGAGCGCTACACCATCGGCTTCATGGGCTGCTACGCGGCATTTCCCGCCATGCGCATGGCAGCGCAGTTCTGTGAGGCGAATCCAAACGCGGTGGTGCTGGTGATGTGCCTGGAACTTTGCTCGCTGCATCTGCAAGTGAGCGACAAGCCTGAAAGCATCGTGGCGAACGCGCTCTTTGCCGATGGTGCCGCGGCGGCGATCATGAGCGCCCGCAAACCCGCAGGCGACCGACCTTACTACCGCGTGCAGGGCTTCCACTCCGCCCTTGTGCCTTCCAGCGAGGCGCACATGGCCTGGGACATCGGCGACAACGGTTTCAACATGGTGCTCTCCGCCTATGTGCCTGATCTCATCGGCAGCAACATCCGCGAAATGCTCGGTGGCATCCTCGCGAAGCGCGACATGCAGCTTGGTGACATCGACGAATGGGCCGTGCATCCCGGCGGACGTGCGATTCTCGATCAAGTGGAGCAGCATCTCGAACTGCCTGCCGAGGCACTGGAGATGTCTCGCGGTGTGCTGCGTGATTACGGCAACATGAGCAGCCCCACGGTCATGTTTGTGCTCAAAGGCATGCTCGAGGAGGCCGAAACCGACCGCGCCACGACCTGCGCCATCGCCTTTGGTCCCGGACTCACCGTGGAGACCGCCGTGCTGGAGCGCTGCGGCGCGGCCATCACCTCGCCAAAGAAATCGAAAGCCACGATCCGAGCATGAAGACGGATTTTGACACGATCATCGTCGGTGGCGGCCCGGTGGGCCTGCTGCTGGCCTGCTTGCTCAAAAAGCAGGGCCTGCGCGTCCGCGTGCTGGAAAAACGCACGCAACCCATCCCGCACTCCGCCGCCATCGGCATCACGCCCCCCTCGCTGCACATTCTCGACAAGCTCGGCCTCACCTCCGAGTTCATCGACGCCGGTTTGAAGGTGCGGGACTGCTTCGTGCACGGCCAGAGCGGCCCGCTCGGCTGCATGACGTTCCGCGACATCCCGGACGAGCATCGCTTCATTCTCGCGCTGCCGCAGGTGACGACGATTGCCATCCTGCAGAAGCATCTCGGCGCTGAATTCATCGAAACTGGCTGTGAAGTCAGCGAAGTGAGGCAGTCCGACGATCACTGCGTCGTGCGTGTCGGTGATCGTGAGCTCACCGCTCGCCACGTTGTCGCCTGCGACGGCAGCCGCAGCCGTGTGCGTGAGTGGGTTGGCATGAAGGCTCCCGCGCATGCCTATGACCTCCACTTTGTCATGGGCGACTTCATCGACCGCACTGGCTTTGGTGAGGAAGCACATCTGTTTTTCACCGCCACGGGTTCTGTGGAGTCGTTTCCTCTGCCCGGCGGTCAAAGGCGCTGGATCGTGCAAACCGACACGCGCCTTGATCAGCCGCCAAAAGGCCTCGTCAGCGAACTCACACGCCTACGCACCGGCCTCGATGTGCCGGTGGCGGATCAGGTCAATGAGAGCGTCTTTACGCCGCGCCGCTTCAACTGCGAGCGCTACTACGACGGCCGTGTCATCTTCTGCGGCGATGCCGCGCATGGCATGAGCCCCATCGGCGGACAAGGCATGAACACCGGCTTCGCCGATGCGGAGTTCCTCGCCGAGGTGCTCAGCCATGGCGATCCATGCTCGCTGCTGCCCGCTTACAGCCGCTTCCGCCGCAAAGCCGCGAAGACCGCCATCTTCCGTGCTGAATGGGGCATGTGGCTTGGCACCTGGCGCGGGAAAACACTCTCGATCCTGCGCGACGCCATTTTGAAGTTCCTGCTTTGCCAGGGCCCCGTCGCACGCCGCATGGGACCGTTTTACGCCATGCTCACCATCCCCTTCAACACACTTGCCCGCGTCCCGCAAGGCAGTTTGAAACCGCGCACCGTTTGACTCATGACCACGACTCTCGAATACACCCCCACCATCGACGGCGCCGCCTCGCACTACGACGACCTCGATCAATTCTACCGCGAAATCTGGGGCGAGCACGTCCACCACGGCGTCTGGTTCACCGGCAAGGAAACCGACACCGAAGCGGCGGAGAATCTGGTCAAAATGGTCGCTGAACTCGGTCACACAGGCCAAAACACGGATGTTTGTGACATCGGCTGCGGCTATGGAGCCACCGCGAAAATCCTCGCACAGCGTTACGGCGCGAATGTCACCGGCATGACCATTTCGTCCGTGCAGCTCGCCTACGCGCAGGCCAACAACAACGTGCCTGGAAAAACAACCTTCATGGTGCGTGATTGGTATGAAAACCAGCTTCCCGACAATCGCTTCGATGTCGTGCAGACGGTCGAAAGCCTCGAACACATGCCGGACCTGCCCACGTTTTTCCGCGAGTGCTACCGCGTGATGAAGCCCGGCGGCCGTCTCGTCGCCGCCGCCTGGATGTCCTGCGAACATCCCGACGCATGGGCGAAGCGTCATCTCATCGACGCCATCACGCGCGAGACCCAAATCGCCGGTGTCAGGCCGGAAAGCGAATTCCGCGCCGCCACCGAGGCCGCGGGCTTTGTGAACTACCAGTTCAACGATTATGCGAAGCAGGTGAAGCGCACCTGGCCGCTCTGCGCCCTGCGCACGGTGAAAGGACTCTTTACCAAGCCGCACTACCGCCGCTTCCTGTTCAGCTCGAAGAACCCGAACCGCATCTTCGCCCTCACCCTCTTCCGCATCTGGCTGGCCTATGAACTCGGCGTGCAACGCTACGGCGTCTTCAGCGCGGACAAGGTTTGAACCAGCAGCATCACCGATTAAACAACGCCATGCCCATCACCGAAGAACGAAAGCAGGAGATCACCAAGTCCCTCAAGCATTGCAGCGAGGCCACCGTGGCTGCTGCGATGCGCTTTGAGGAGACTCGTGATCTGGACGAACTGCCCGCCATCATCCTCGGCGTGCTGGGACGAGACACGACGAATCCCAATGCCGAGGGAGTGGCGGCTGCCACGGATGAATCACGGCTCATTGAAGACATCGGCATGGACTCCTTTGGCATGATCGAGGTCGTCATGACGGCTGAGGAAGTGCTCGGCATCACCGTGGCCAATCAGGAGATGAACGACATCCGCACCCTCGGTCAGTTGAAGGCGTTTTTGCGAACCAAGCTCGCTGCATGAAGCGCGTCGTCGTCACCGGCCTCGGCTTCATCTCCAGCATCGGCAACAACCGCGCCGCCGTGCTCGAAAGCCTGCGTGAGGGCCGCAGCGGCATCGAGTTCATGCCCGAGCTTGCCGCCGCAAATGATCGCGTGAAGCTCGCGGGCACGGTGAAAGGCTTCACTTTTCCCACCGCCGATCCGCTCGACTGGACCTTCCCGCCGAATGTCCAAATCAGCCGCGCTCAGCTCCGCACGCTGGTGCCCAATGCTGTCTTCGCCATCGCCGCGATGGAAGAAGCCATCCGTGACGCCAAACTCGACCCGGCGCTCGTTTCAGCGCCGCAAACCGGTTTGTACTGTGCCTCAGCAGGCTCCGCGTGGATGACACATGTGGCGATTGAGTCTGTGCTTACTCGTGGCCCCGCCCGCACCTCGGCTCCGACCGTGGTGACTGGCATGCCGAACTCTCTTCACCTCAATCTCACCGCGAAGTTTGCCATCAAAGGCGCCTCCGTCGGCTTCAGCAGTGCCTGCGCATCGTCCGCGCACGCTTTGGGCAGTGCCTGCGATTTGATCCGCATGGGTAGGCAAAAGATCATGTTCGTTGTCGGCGCTGAGGACTGCCATCCGTGCAACATCCTCCCCTTCGCCTCGCTGCGTGCTTTGAGCGTTCAAACCGATCCCGCATTGGCTCCTCGGCCCTTTGATGTGAATCGTGATGGTTTCCTCATCACCGGCGGCGGAACCGCCCTCGTCTTGGAAGACGCCGAACACGCCGCCGCTCGCGGCGCGACGGTTTATGCCGAGGTCAAAGGCTGGGGCCAGGCCTCTGACGGCTACGACGTTGTCGCCCCTGATCCCACTGGCAGCGGTCTCGCCCGTGCCATGACGAACGCCCTTCAAGACGCGGGCTTGGAATCCTCCGCCATTGATTACATCAACGCCCACGCCACCGCGACGACAGCGGGTGATCTCGCCGAACTGAGCGCTCTCAAATCCGTGTTTACTGGCGAGGCGAAGCCTAAAGTCAGCAGCACCAAAGCCCTCACCGGCCACGGCTTGAGCCTCGCCGGCGCTTTAGAGGCGGGTATCTGCTGTCTTGCCCTCCGCGAAGGCTTCATGCCCGCCTCCGCCAAGATTCAGCAGCTCGATCCCGCGTGTGAAGGCATCTCGATTCTCACGGAACGCTGCGATGAAGCGCCAGGCGCGGTCATGAGCAACAGCAGCGGCTTCGGCGGCGCGAATGTGGCGCTGATTTTCTCAGCTACTTGATCCACTTCCACTTCGCGAAGAGGAAGTAGAGGACGGGTAATACCAACAATGTCAGCACCGTGCCAAACAGGAGGCCGAAGATGTGTACAGCGGTCAGCGGACGCCACAGTTCGCCGCCTGTAAGTGCCAGCGGAATCAAACCGCACACGGTGGCGAACACAGTGGCCAAGACCGCTCTCAAACGCACCAGCGCGGCATGCATGAGCGCCTTTTCGAGCTCGACGCCTGCGGCGCGTTCTTCCTCGATGAAGTCGGACAGCACGATGATGTGGCTCACAATGACGCCTGCTAGGCTGACAATGCCGATCAAGGCCATGAAGCCGAAGGAGGCGTGCGTCGTCGCGAGGCCGGTGAAGGCACCGATGAGCCCCAGCGGCACGGTGAGCATCACCACGAGCGATTTCATGATCGAGCGGAACTGGATGACCATGGCGAGGGCGATGAGGGCGAGTGAGATCTTCAAGACGTGCTCCATCTCGCGCTGGCTGTTGATCAATTCACGTTCCTCGCCGCCAAAGGCGATGCCTTCCTTCGGAAAATGCTCGCGGGCTTTGTGGAGGATGCGGGAGGCGAGTTCGCCGAAGGGTGCGAGGGCTTTGACGGTGACAGTGCGCTGCTGGTTGACGCGAGTGATGACGCTGGAGTCGTCGTGAACCTTGTAAGCTCCGGCTTCGCGCAGCGCGGTGGCGACTTGAGCGGTCTTCGTCTGCAAATTATCGCCACTGATCTCGATCTGGATCGGCGTTTCGAGCGCAGGACCTTGTTCAATTTGTTTGACGAGGCAAAGCGCGCTTTTGATTTCGCGGTCGAGCACTTCGCGCAGATGGACGATGAGCGTGGGCACGTCTTCTGCATGGCGGGTATTGACGAGGACCTGCGCGACGTTCGCGGCCGGCTGTCGCGGCAGGACGTTGTAATAAAACATCGGCGTGCCGCCGCCGCTGACGACGATGGCGCTTTGGATGGCGTCCTCTTTTTGCAGGAACTCGCTCACGCGAGTGGTGACGGCCATCGTTTGCTCGATGGCGCTGCCTTCGGGCAGTTGGATGTCCACAAGGAGCTGGTTGCGTTCAGCGGCGGGGAAGAACTGTTTGCCGAAATACGGGATGAGCGCCGTGCTGGCGGCGAGAATGCCGTAGGCGGCAATGACGGTGAGAAGTGGTCGGCGCAAGGCGAGTTGCAGCGCGGATTTGTAGAAGGGCACAAGGCGGTGCAGGGGATGCGTGCCGTTGATAGCATCGAAGCCCTTTTGGCCGCGCAGCAGGTAGTAGCCGAGCAGCGGGATGAAGGTCATCGACACAATGCGCGACGACACCAGCGCCAGCGTGATGACGATGGGGAGCGAGATGATGAACGCGCCCATGTCTCCCGGCAGCAGCGCGAGCGGCAGGAAGGCGACGATGTTGATGATGGTGCCGAAGAAGATGGCGCGGCGCAGCTTGAACGGCCCCAGCCAAGCTGCGATGCCGCGTGGCTGGCCGTCGGCGAGTTCGCGGTTGATGCCATCCGACGCGACGACGGGGTCATCGACAAGCATGCCGAGCGAGATGATGAGCGCGGCGATGGAGATCTGCTGCAGCGGCACGCCGAGCGCCGCCATGCCGCCGAGCGTCATCGCGATGGTGAGCGGAATCGCCACGGCGACGACAAGCGCGGTGCGCCAGTCCATGAGCAGCAAGGCCACAAGCACGACGACGATGACGGCCTCGATGAAGCAGCGCAAAAATTCGCCGATGCGATGCGCGGTGGCGGCGGGTTGATCGGAGACGGTGATGACGCGGATGCCGTCGGGGAGCTTCATCGAGTCGATCTTGGCTAGCACGGCGGTTTTGAAGTCGCGGATGATGCTTCCAGCCTTCATCTCGATGGCGACGAGCACGCTGGTGGAGGACTTCAAAGGCCCGTTTGGCTCGCGATGCAGCGTGCGGACGCTGTAACTGGCCGCCGCCATGTCTTCGAAGGAAAGAATCTCCTCGGGTGCGTGACCGAACTGGCGGATGCGGCCGGTGCTGGGCACCGTTTTGAGCTCTTTCTCGATCTCGTCGGCAGCGGCGGGTGCTTCATCGCCAAGCACGGCAAAGAGCAGCGTGGCAGGGAGCTGGTAATCGGTTTCGAGACTCGGTTCTTCGCAGTCATCAGGCAGTTTGACGGTGGCGATGATACCGCGCGCCTTTTTCCACTGATCGTCGATGACTTCTTTGCGGTCCGTCTTCAGCGTGATGACGATGGTCGAGATGTTATCCTTCGACTGCGACTGAAGTTTTTCGAGCGTGGGCAGCTTCGAAAGCGCGGCTTCGAGTTTTTGGGTGACCTCTTTCTCCATGTCCCCGGCACTGGCTTCCGGCCAGACCGTAATGAGCACGGCGTCATGCGTCGGAAACGTCGGATCTTCCTGCTGCGGCAGGCTTTGAAAGGAAAACCAGCCCCAGACGAGCGTGGCGGCCATCGTGAACCAGCCGAGCCTGCGATGCTCGACAAAAAACTGCGTGATGCCGCCTCTTGGGTGGGGTTGTTCAGAGGATGGATCCATGCGTGCGCCCGTGAGCGGGCATTGTTCGATGCTCGTCACTTGTCGTGCAAACGGAGCTTCTGAAAAGCCAGGCTTCGTATGAAAATTGACAGGATTGGCCGACCCATTGCCGCACAATGGCCGCTTGCCAGCCAGCGACAGGCGTAGTTAACGGTGCAAGCCCTTTCCAGTCATCGGCTGCCAAGATGAAACACCGCGACATCCAGCCTGAACTGCTCGACCTGCTGCCGCAGGATGATCCTCACGCGCTGCGTGCGCGTGAGGAGATGGTGCTGGTGAATGGCATCATGGGGAATCATCGCTGGATCGAGCGCATGCTCCGTCGTCATGGCGAGCCGGGCTGGCCGATCTCTGAACTCGGCGCGGGTGATGGCACGCTTTCCTTGGGCCTGCTGAAATTGAATTTATGCCGGGAAGAGGAGCTGCACGCCGTCGATCTTGCTGCCATGCCGGATCACTGGCCCGCAGGCGCGGGATGGACCTGTGGCGACGTGCTGGCGCATCCGCTGCCGGAGGCACGAATCGTGATTGCGAATTTGTTTCTGCATCACTTCACGAACGAGCAGCTTCGGGTGCTTGGCTCGCGCATCTCACCGGCCACGCGGCTCCTGGTGGCGGCAGAGCCGGCCCGGTGGTGGATTTTCACGATCCTGGGACGGCTGTTTTGTGAGTTTGCCGAGTTGAATCATGTGCATCGTCATGACATGCCGGTAAGCATTCGCGCAGGTTTTCGCCGGGATGAGCTGCGCCAGGCGCTCGGTCTTGGTGAGGAATGGAAGGTGAGCGTTCAATCGCATCCACTGGGCGCTTATCGTTTCCTAGCGTGGCGATGACGCGCATTGCCCGCACGCGTTCATGCGTACATACTGCGCCACATGATCCGGCCCCATACGCCGTCCGAAACTCCTGCCGAGAAGCCCGCGCATAGCGGGCAGAGCGGCGGTGTGTGGGCATCGCCCTGGGAGTTGGATCACGAATGGCAGGACGCGCCACCGGCAAAAAAAAGCCGGTGGATCGAAGAGGACGAGTCTGAGCCCGCAAGGCCGCGTGAGACCGAACCAAGGGCCAAGCCGGTGATCCGACCAGCGCCTGCAGCAGAGCCTAAACAGGAGCCCGCCGCTCCGAATAAGGTCGTTCCTGCGCGATCGGCCACGAACCCGCAACGACCTCATCTGCCTCCTGAGCGCGAGGCCGCGTGGTCCACCCTGGCGGTTTTAAGCCTGGGGCTGCTCGTGTGCGTGTTCATCGCCTGGGTGTATCTGGATGATCCAGAGTTCGGCGCGGATGAGGATTTAAAGCTGCGGCGCCCGGTGGACCAGACGCTCACCCTTCAGACGCCGGAAAAGCTGCGGCGCTTCCTCGACTCCCTCGTTCCCTTCGAGGACACCACACTTTACGGCAAACCGCCCTGGCTGTGGGACACGCCGGCGCTCTCACGCGTCGTGCAGTCGAACGGCGCGGCGCTGGACAATCTGCGGGATCTTCTCGAAGACGCGGACTGGCATCCCGCGCACTCCGCCTGGCATGCGGCGGACCCGTGCGGCGATCCACGCTGGCATCAGGCGCTGCGCTTGAAGCAGGCGGAGGCGGCCTACCTTTCCCGCCGCATGCAGGAGGAGGAGGCCTTCACGGCGGCGATTGATCTGGCGGAAATCGGCTGGCGGTTGGAGCCGCTGTGGGCCTGGCCTTCATGCTACCAGCGCTCGCTGGAGGCGCAGACCTTCGCCGCGCAGACGCTCGCCGATTTGCTGCGGCAGACGAAGCTCTCCGAAGCGACGCTGCGCCAGTTCCAGCGCCAGTTCAGCGTGTGTCAACCCGGTGCCGAGCTGTTGGAGGGTGCGATGAACGCCTTCTATGTGCATGAGAAGAAGCTCATCCTCGGGCCGAAAAGCGGCGAGCTGGCCGACACGATGCCCGGTGGTGCGCAGTTGCAGCGTCCGGGGCGCTTGTTCTTCAAGCCGAATGAAACGGTGCAGCTCTTTGCCCATGCGTTTCGTCAGTTGCGTGACGAGGCCAAAGCGCCGCTGGCCCAGACCTCCGAGGTGCGGCTCAAAAACGTCCCTGGCGGTGGAGGTTCCTTCCAGCCGAACACGGAAGGACAGGCCTATTTCACACGCCGCATGAAGACCTACACGCCCCTGCCCGCTTTTCTCGGCCTCGTGCGCGCACGGGGCAATTTGATCGTCACGCTGTTCGCCATCCGCCGCTGCATCGCGGAGAAAAAGACGCTGCCCGCCACGCTGGAGCAGCTTCGCACCTTCAATTACCTGCTCGATGTGCCGGTCGATCCCTACACTGGCGCTCCGCTGCAATACAACCTCGCCCGCGGCCTGATCTGGTCCGTCGGCAACGATTTGAAATCCGCCAACGGCCTGCCCACCGAGCTGCCGTTGAACGATGCCACGGAGCCGACCGTGGAAATCGGCATCGCCTTGGCAGCGGCGGTGAAATGATCATTTCCACACTTGGCGGTGGTGACGCTCCTGTGAAGACTGGGAATCGGTGCCTCAATCCACCTTTTTGTTCTTTCTGCCCTTCTTGGCAGGCTTGGGTTCATTCTTCATCGCGGACTCAAAAAGACGGTCGAGCTTGGCGGGGCGGACGTCCTTGTATTGATCGAGCACGGCCTGGAGTTTGGCCCTGGCGGGCTGATTGCCGGTGAGCGGGGCTTTCTCCATCGGATCGGCTTGAAGATCATAAAGCTCGCCGCTGCGGTAGAGCTTGTGGCTGTGATCGAATGCCAGCTCCTTCACAGCGAGGTCGGTCTTCTGACGTGGCGAATACCACATGTAGAGCGCCTCACGCGGCGTGCCGGGCTCGCCACGCAGTTGTGGCAGGAAGCTGACGCCATCGACATTCGCGGGTGTTTCGGAGCCGGTCGCGGCGCAGATCGTCGGCAGGAAGTCGGCGCAACTGATCAGATCGCGGTTCACGCGGCCTTGCTTCATCACGGCGGGCCAGCTTGCGATGAGCGGCACATGATGACCGCTGTTCGTGGTGCTGCCTTTACCACCGGGAAAGTCCGCGCCTTTGAATCGGCTCGTCGCGCCTCTGCCGGTGCCGTTGTCACCGAGGAACAGCAGAAGCGTGTTGTCACGGATGCCGAGTTCACCGAGTTTCGCATCGAGACGGCCGATCATCTTGTCCATGTAGGACACCATCTCGGCGAAGTGCTTCACATCGCGTTGTTTCGCCTCGCTGCTGATTGTGGGGTCCCAGTCCGGGCTGTCCGGCGTGGGCTGGTAAGGATCATGCGTGAGGATCATCGGGTAGTAGAGGAAGAAGGGCTTTTCCTTGTGCCGCGTGACGAAATCGAGGGCGAAGTCGTTGATGAGCGTGGGGCCGTAACTGCCCTGCGGATACTCTTTTTCCTCGCCGTTGAGTTCGAGGCCGGGATTCGCATAGCGCGGCGGTCGGCGTGTCTGCTGCCAGAGCAGCGACTCATCGAATCCGAAGTGCTGTGGCGAATCCTTCTCGTGTCCAAGCTGCCATTTGCCGCAGATGCCGGTGGCGTAGCCGGATTTCTTCAACAAATGGCCGAAGGTCGTCTCGGTGCGCATGAGCGTGCCGAAGTTCAGGTAGTTCCGCACGTTGTACTTGCCCGTCATGAGCTGCACCCGCGTGGGCGTGCAAAGCGGCTGCGTGTGGCAGTGCTCAAAGCGCATGCCACCAGCCGCGAGGCGGTCGAGATGCGGCGTCTGATACGATTCGCCTCCGTTTGCGGTGACGCACTCGTAGCCGAAGTCATCGGCCATGATGAGGATGATGTTCGGCCTGCCCGCCGGAGCCTTGGCGGAGTCGGGCTGCGCCGAAAATGACGAATGACAAATGCAGAATGCCGAAAAGAGGATGAGCAGCGGTTTCATGAATTTCAGTGTAGCAGGGTGAGGGTTAAGCGGCGCACATCCATCTCGAACGATAACCGTTCTTCGGCGGATGACCCCAGTTCTGCGAATGTCAGTCCCAAGCTTTGCATCATCGTCCGGAGCGAAGTCACCTAACGACGAGGCCTGGCACCCGCTACCGGGAGCACCCCTCCGCTTAAGGTCAGAGGTTTCTGACTATCCTCCGACTTCGACTCGGGGCGGGTAGCGGGTTGCCCTGTGCCGTCTTGTTGGGTCTTGTTCATTTCGGATTCTCTCAGCTCACTCTCAAGGAAGGCTCTCAAATCAGAATAGAACGGATTCTCAAATGTTGCGGGTTCTGTAGCCGGCGAAAAAAAGTCGGCAAAGACCTTCTCCTTGAATCTCAAGTATTCTGATCTGCTCTCTGAATAGACGTCGACCCCGTTCTTCAATGCGGTCATAGCGGCCGGAGATGGAGTCTTTCTTGGAAGCCGATGCGGGTGATTCACTCCATCTTTGTCAGTCTGCAACTTGTCCAATCCCCAGAACATCATTCTGAGGCCTTTAGAATAGTCGAGCCAAGTAATATTTGGATAGGTCTGGTTTTTCATATTCTGACCCAACGTTGTTTATCCACAAAAAATTGTGGGCGGATCGGATTCGCCTACAACCAAGCTTGTGACCAAGTTTTTATCAATGTTAAGGAAAGCAGGCAAGATGCATTTCGAAGGCAGTCAAACTACCAAAGTGTCCCCGCTCATCTTTTTCACCGCAGCAAAGTGAGGGTGACACGGCGCACGTCCATGACGGAGGCACCGGGGATGTCGAGGGCGCGGAGCGTGAGCGGGCCTTGGTTGGCGGGCAGGGCCATTTCGCCGAGCTTCAAAGTGCGGAATTCCTTCATCGTGCTTTCGCCGTGCGGACGTGGGAGGGTGTCCTGGTTTGTGTAGAGCGGCGGGTCCCAGCCGGGCTCGACCTTGCCGCTGAGTTTTGCTTCCTGGAAGCTCAGCTCGATGGTGGAGCCGGCATCGGGCAGCTTGCAGGTGTAGTCGATGGTCACTTCGTATTTTCCGGCTGTATGGACATCGAGCAGCCAGAGCATGCTGTCGTCTTTGCTCGTCCAGTTCACGAAATACGAGCAGTTCGGCGCGCCGCTGCTGCGCTGCACACCGCCGCGTGGCTCGCCATCACGCGCGGGCAGCATGGTGATGGGGAATTCGCGATAGCCGACCGGAATCGGACGCGGATCGACGGCATTGCCGCCTTTCTTCTTGTCGCCCTTCGCTTTGGGCAAAGCAGCGGCTGCGCCGAACACATCCTGCCGCCAGGCTTTGACCGCGTCGGTGAGTTTCGCGGCCAGCGCAGGCTCCTTGTCGTTGATGGGCGTGGTCTGGCCGGGATCGGCGATCATATCGTAAAGCTGGCCCGTGTGGTCGAGACGACGCGTTTGTGTGCGCACGCTCGCGTTCATGGCCCAGGTGGAAAAAATCATGCGCTCCGGCCATTCGACGGGCTGTTTCATGAGCAGCGGGGTGAGATCGCGACCATCGAGCGGCTTGTCGCCGACACGCTTCACTCCGGCCAGCGCGGTGAGCGTGGGCATCAGATCAATCGCGCCACTGATCTGGGTGACGGTGTGCCCGGCGGGCAGTTTTGCGGGCCAGCGGATGTAGCAGACGGAGCGCACGCCACCTTCGTCGGTGGTGCCCTTCTTGCCTTTCATACCGCCGGTCCAGCGGTTGCTGTTTGGGCCGTTGTCGGAGAAATAGACCACGATGGTGTTGTCCTCGACGCCGTGCTGTTTCAGCCGCGAAAGCACGCGTCCCACGTTCATGTCCTGGTTCTCGATCATCGCCAAAGCACAGCGCGTTTCATCGGCCACTTCCTGTGCTGCCTGCGTGGCGGTTTGGGTGATGGGCTTGTCCTTGAAGCGCTTCCAGTCCGCTTCTGGAGCGGCCCACGGCGAGTGCGGCGTGGTGAAGGGGAGGTAGCAGACGAAGGGCTTGTCCTTGTGTTTGTCGATGAAGCCGAGGGCGCGATCCGTGCAGACATCCACGATGTAACCCTGCGTGCGGATCATGCGCCCATTCTCTTCCAGCGGCGCGTCGAAGTACTCGCCCCAATGCCCCGACGTGTGGCCGAAGTATTCGTCAAAGCCGCGAGCCATGGGGTGATACGGCCACTGGCTGCCGTTGTGCCATTTCCCAAACGCGCCCGTGGCATAACCAGCGGCCTTGAAGGCATCCGCGATGGTTTTTTCACCGAGATCGAGCCGCTCCTGCCCGGTGGAGACGCCACGCACACCACCACGCGGATGATAGCGCCCCGTCAGAAACTCCGCGCGTGTCGGCGAGCACACCGGGCACACATAAAAGCGGTCTAGCGACACACCGCCCTTTGCGATGGAGTCGATGTTCGGCGTGGCGACCTGCTGGTTGCCGGAGTGGCTGTAATCGCCCCAGCCCGCGTCATCGGCCAGGAACACGACGACATTCGGCGGAGCCGCGAAAGCGGAGAGCAACGGGCAGAGAGCGAGGAGAAGGAGACGGATCATGGGCACGGTGGATGGACCCGTGCTAACGACGGTGCTGCGTGAATCCTTCGGCGATTGCAGGCGGATGAGGCGTCACTTTGCCACCTTGGCCTTCGCTTTGCCTTTGGCGGGCTTCTTCGAGCCGCGTTGATCCATCGGCAGCAAAGCACCACCACGCGCTTTCATCTCCGCATCGCAGAGCTCGCGCATCTTTTTCAAGGTATCGGCGTGGGCGGGATCGGTGGCGAGGTTCTTCAGTTGGTCGCGGTCGGTTTGCAGGTCGTGCAGGAACTCGTAGGCGGGTTGTTGGTCAAAGTAGCGCGCATAGACATAACGCTGCTCGCGGATGCCCTCCCAGGTCAGCGTGGGCGCGAGATCAACGTGCTCGCAGAAGAAATGCGTGCGCCAGGGTTTATCGCTGCCCTTGCCTTCGATCAAGGTGGAGAGACTGCGGCCCTCATAGCCATCGGGGCGCTTCGCGCCGGCCCAGTCGAGGAAGGTCGGGGCGAGATCAGCATTCAGCACCAGGTCATCGCACACTTTGCCCCGCTTCTCTTTCGGCAAACGCGGATCATAGACGACCATCGGCACGCGCAGCGCTTCCTCATAGTGCGACCACTTCCCCTGAAAGCCGCGATCACCGAGGTAGTAGCCGTTGTCGGCGGAATAGACGATGATCGTGTTGTCCGCGAGCCCGGCCTCTTTCAGCGCGGCAAGCACATGTGAGATGGCTTTGTCGATGCCACTGATCATGCGGTAGTAGGCGCGGACATTCGTCTCATACTTCTCCGGCGTGTCGTAGCCCCAGAAGAAGCGCTCGCGGTTGATGCTGTCTTTGAGGAACTGCGGATGCGCGTCAAAGATGGCCGCATCGCCAAGGCGCGGTGGCGGGATGCTGCGGTCCTCATACAGGCCATCGACGGAGGGCGGCCATGGATACAAACCGATGCCGGGGCGATGATCGTTGTCCTCCGCATGAGCGGCGTTGAACCACAGGTTGAGGCAGAAGGGCTTGTCCTTCGGCTGTGACTTGATGAACTCGATGCCTTTGTCGCACACGATATCCGTCTCGTGCCGCTTCGTGCCATCCGGCATCGTCTTGAAGTAGGGATTGCGGCCGATGGCCTCGTATTCGTCGTAATGCTCCTCGGGCTTGAATCCCGGTGGGGCGATCATGTGCCACTTGCCAAAGTGCCCGGTGCGGTAGCCAGCCTGCCGCAGCACCTCGGGGAACATGGTGCTCAAGGATTCCGGCAGCACCTGCGGCATCGCATCGCGCTTCGCATGCGTGCGCACCCACTGCCCGGTCAGCACGACCGCGCGGCTCACCCAGCACACAGCCGTGGTGACATGCGCATTGCTGAAGCGCACGCCCTCGGCGGCGAGACCGTCGATCGTCGGCGTCTGCACGATGGGATGCCCGGCGCAGCCCAGCGTGTCGTAACGCTGGTCATCGGCGAAGAGAAAAAGGATGTTCGGACGCTCGGCGGCCAATGACGAACTCAGAATGACGAATGACGAAAGGAGTGTGAGCAGTGGTTTCATATCTTTAGCGGCTGATTGGTCCCGCAAACTCCTCGCGAGTCACTTTGCCATCGTTGTTCTGATCGAAGTTCTTGAAGCGGGCCTCGGCGTTGTCCTTCTTCGCGAGGCCGTTGCGGTATTCTTCGAGCGTGAGATGGTCGTCCTGGTTCTTGTCCCAGTTTTTGAAGGCGCGCAGGCGGGTCTCCGGTGTGATCTCGGCGGGCTTGGAAGGCTTCGCGGCAGGTTTGGACGCGGCTTTGGCCCGCAGCGCGGGATCGACACTTTTGGGGAGCGTGGCAAACCACGCGTCGATGGCGGTGGTCATGCTTTTCACGCGTTCCGGCTCGACCGTGGCGAGGTTGTTGGTTTGGAAGCGGTCTGCGATGACATCGAAGAGCTCCACACGCTGCTTGGTCTCGTCGAGGATGAGCACATGCGATCCATCGCGCATGGCAAAGGCGGGCCAGTCATCGCCCGTGTGGCCGCCTTGCCACCACCAGAAGACAGGTTTGGTGCGCGTCTGCTTTTCACCCTTGAAGGCGGCGAGCATGCTCTCGCCATCGGAGACGTAGCTTTCGGGAGCCTTCGCGCCCGTGGCGGCGAGCACGGTGGGGAAGACATCCACAGCAGCGAGCGCGGTTTCTTTGTCCACACGGCCTGCGGGCACCACGCCGGGCCACCGCGCGAGGAAGGCCACGTTCACGCCGCCCATGAGCAGGCTGCGCTTCCGACCACGCAGGCCGCCCGTGCTGCCCTGGCTGTGATAAAACTTCTGCCCAGGCTGCGAGTGGCTGTTCTCCGGTCCGTTGTCGCTGGAGAACATGACGAGCGTGTTGTTCGCGAGGCCAAGCTCATCAAGCACATCCAGCACGCGCCCGACCTGACGGTCCGCGCGTGAAACCGCCGCGTAATAGGTGCGCTGCGGCTCTGGCACGTCGGTATAGGGCTTTTTGTCGTCCTCCGTGGCGGAGACGAGGTGATGCGTCTCATGCAGCCAGAGATTGAGGTAAAAGGGAGCGCCCTTGGCCTCGCGGATGAAACGCAGCGCGTGATCCGTGGCCGCCACGCTGATCCACGATGCCGCGTGCGTGTCATGCGCGGAGGCGTCGCCATTCGCGAACTCATACTTCAGTCCATCAAAGACATGCGCTCCCGGCCCGGTCCACACCGCCGCGTCATCATAGCCGTAGGCGGCGGGCAGCGGCGCGCCTTCGATGTTGCCGCCGCTGAGATGCCATTTGCCATAGTGAGCGGTTTTGTAGCCCGCCTCCTTCATCACACGCGGCAGCAGCGGTGCCTTCGGATCGAGCCAGTCAGGCATCTGACGCGCCACGTTTTGCTCGTGGCTGGCAAAGTGCTGATGCACGCCCCAGCGCGATGGAAACTGCCCCGTCACGATGCCTGTGCGGCTCGGCGAGCACACTGGATTCACCACCGTGAAGCTCCAGAAGTCCGTTCCTTCCTTCGCCATGCGGTCGAGGTTCGGCGTCTGACTGCGTGGATGCCCATGGCAGGCCAGATCGCCGAAACCCAGGTCATCGCAGTAGATGAAGATTATGTTTGGCTGCGCCGCAAAGAGCGAAGAGCTAAGGGCGAAGAGAAGGAGATGAAGCTTCATGATTGGAAGTAGATCCGAGTGGCTCTCGAATGGGTTGTGGACGTTCGGCTTCGATCGTCAATCGAAGCTACTTTTTCCCCTTCTTGCCTTTGCCTTTTCCCTTCGGCTGCTCGGCGAGCGTTTTCTTCACGAGTATGGTGAAGTCATCGGTCTGCTTCTGCCATGCAGTTTCGAGTTCCTTCACCTTGTCGGGCATCTTCGCGGCGAGATCGTTTTGTTCGGCACGGTCGGTTTTGAGATCGTAGAGCGCCCAGGCATCACCTTTGGCGGCGACGAGCTTCCAGTCGCCGATGCGGATGGCTTTGTTGTCTTCATGCAGCCACCACAGGCTGTCGCGGGCGATGGTTTCGTCTTTGGCGAACGCAGGCGCGATGCTTCGTCCGGGAGCTTCCGGGATCGGTTCGCCGTTCCACTGCCTCGGCTTCTCGATGCCAACGATGTCGAGCACGGTGGGCACGATGTCGATGACGTGCGCGGGGGTGGTGCGCAGTTCGTTCTTTGCCGTGATGCCCGCAGGCCAGTGCGCGATGAGCGGCGTGCTGATGCCGCCTTCATGCACCCACGTCTTGTGACGGCGATGAGGCGTGTTTGCAGCGCTGGAGAAGCCGGGGCCGAGGCAGAGATAGGTCGCGGCGCTGCCGGGAGATGCGGCAGGATCGTGGCCGCCATTGCGCACCATGATCTCCGCGCTGGCACCGTTGTCGGAGGCGAAAAAGATGAGTGTGTTTTCAAACTCGCCCATGTCCTTGAGCTGCGTGAGGATGCGGCCGATCTCGCGGTCCATTCGGTCCACCATCGCGGCATGGATGGCCATCTTCGTGGCTTGGAAACGCCGCTGCTCGTCTGTCAGCTCATTCCATGGCAAAGGACGATTCACTTCGCCGGAACCGAGTTTTTCCATCGCATCAGGAAACGCATACGGCGGGCCGACTTCGCGCTCCAAGGCCGACAAGGTCGTATTCGTAATGCCCATCTCCTTTTGTCGGGCAAAACGGGCCTCGCGCATCTTGTCCCAGCCTTCGAGATATTTGTCGCGATACTTCGCGATGTCCTCCGGCAGCGCATGCAGCGGGAAATGCGGCGCTATGAAGGGGATGTAGTGGAAGAAGGGCTTCGTGGCGTGATTCGCCGCGTGGTCTTTGAGGCAATCAATCGCGTGGTCGGCGGTGGCGATGGTCGTGTAGTAGCCTTTTTCGTCCGCAGGCACTTCAACTGGCACGTCGTCGATGGCATTGCCTTTGGCGGTGAAGAAGTTCCCTTGGTTCCGGGTGTCGAGCGAGCGATCAAAACCAGCATCGAGCACCTTGCCGTCAATGTGCCATTTCCCGCTGTGGTAGCTGCGATAGCCTGCGGGTTTGAGGAAATCCGGCAGCAATCGTGCCCATGATTGCCGCACGCCCTGACCACCGCCGCCGACCTCAGGCAGCGCGTCGCGATGAATCTGCTGCGCGTAGAATCCCGTCATCAAAGCACCACGCGTGGGCCAGCAGCGGGCGGTGTTGTAGAACTGTGTGAAGCGCAGGCCGTTCTTTGCGAGAGAGTCAAGATTCGGCGTCTCGATCTCGCCACCGTAGCAGCCGAGATCGGAGTAACCGAGATCATCCGCGAGGATGAAGACGACGTTGGGCTTCGCGGCGCCCTCCTTCGCCAAGGCTACGGAGGACAAGAAGAGCGAAGGGCAGAGGGCAAAGAGACAGGCGAGGGCGCGGATAAGCTTCATGGAGCGTCAGGAAACGCGGCATGGGCGGGCAGCTTGCGGCAAAGATCGGCGGAAGCCCACGACTGGCTTCACTTGCGATAATCCGCGCCGGTGAGGCTTTTCAGCACGCTGTCCTGCCATTGGCGGAGCTTGCTTTGCAGCGATGTCACAAGGTCGGGCTGCTTTTCAGCGAGGTTCGTTTTCTCAGCGGGGTCAGCCTTCAAATCGAAAAGCTCGATCTTTGGCTCACCCTGCTTCAAATCATGGATGACGAGCTTGTGGTCGCCCTCGATGATGGAGCGCGCGCCGAGGTGATCCTCTTCACTGATGACTGGATGCTTGAAGTTCGTGAAGTCACGCGTGGCCTTGCCGCCCATCTTTTTGACGAGCGGTGTGGTGCCTTTTTGAAGCTCCGGGTCGATGTAAGGTTCACCCCTGGCTGATTTGCCTCCAGCCTGATATTCCCAGAAATGCAGCGTCGTGGGACGCGCTGTCATCGTGCCATCGAGCACGGGTGCGAGGTCGATGCCGTCCAGCGGACGATCAGGCAGCGCTTGTCCCGCAATGGCGGCCACAGTGGGCAGCAGATCGCTGGTGCTGGCACGCACGCTCGTGCTGCGCGGCTTTGAAATGCGCGCGGGCCATTCGATGAGGCCTGGGACGAGCGTGCCGCCCTCGTAAAACGTGGCTTTGGCTCCTCGATGTGGAAAGCCGAGCGCGGAATCGGGCGAGGTGCCGTTGTCGCCGCAGTAGAAGAGCAGCGTGTTTTCGCGCAGGCCGTTTTGAGCGAGGTGTTTTCTCAAGGTGCCGATGGCGTGGTCCATGGCGGTGATCTCGGCGTAGCGCTCGCGCAGGACCTCGCCTTGCGGTCGCTTGGTGGGGCCGCCGGTTTCGTTCGAGGTGAGTTTGACCTGCTTCGTGTATTTCGCGGGCAGGTCGTCGTAGAGCGCGAGATCCTGCGGCAGGCCGCTGTAAGGCTCATGCGGTGAGCCGAACCAGATGACCTGGAAGAACGGCTTCCCAGCTTTCTGGGCGCGTTCGATGACTTGAATGGCCTCGTCGATGAGGATCGCGGAGCTTTCGCCTTTGAAAAGCTCCGGCGGACCGCCATTGCGCGAGAGCGAGGGGTTCATCTCGAAGAAGTTGTCATGCGAGAGGCACTCATGAAATCCCATCGACAGCGGACTGACGGGCGACTCCTTCTTCACCGCGCCGACATGCCATTTGCCGAGGTGGGCGCAGTGATAGCCTGCTTTCGCGAGAATGTGAGCGCTGGTGATCTCCTCCGGTCGGAACGACCAGCCCGGCGTGAAGGTGCCCATGCGGTTGGGGTGCCTGCCCGTGAGGAAACTCGCGCGTGTGGGCGAGCAGCTCGGATGCGCGGCGTAGAAGCGCTCGAACTTCAAGGCCGTGGCCGCCATCTCGTCCAGCACGGGTGTTTTGACATGAGGATGACCGTTGTAACCGGTCTCCTCCCAGCCGTGGTCATCTCCCATCATGAGGATGATGTTCGGCGGGGCGGCCTGGAGTGACGCGCACCAAACGGTGAGGCAGAGGGAGAGAAGCAGTGATGTTTTCATGAGATGGGATGGGTGCGGGACTTCAACGGACCTTCCAGATTTTCACATCGTCGATCCAGACGGTGTTGTTCACGAGAAAGCTGAACCAACGTTTCATCGGATGAGCGAAGCCTTGCGAGCGATGTCTGGCGAGCAGTTTGCCGTCGATGCTGAGGCGCAGTTCATCGCCTTCGGTGACGAGCACGAGCTCATGCCATTCGGTGTCGGCTTGGTAGGGCACGCTGAGGCTTTTGGTCTTCAGCAGGGCTTCGAGGTCGGCGGGGATTTTCTCTTTCTTCGCCACCGCGTCATCGCGACGTTTGCGGTTCTCCAGGTTCATGATGCCGGTCTTGTGATCGACAAGCATGATGCTGCTCTGCGAAAGAACGCCATAGCAGAGATGACCGGCATGGACGCCTTTCGTCTCGCGGTCCACGAAGCCGAGCTGAAGTGTCTCCGCTTTGTTGATGCCAGGAAAACGAAAACGGATCACCGCGCCACCGTCGGCAAAGCCAGCCTCATGATGGATGTGCGCCGCGTGTTTGGCCTCGACGGAGGCACTGGCGATTTTAAGGATGCCTTCATCCAAGTCCGCCATCTTGATGTGCGGCACACGATCCGCCGTGGCGCTGTTCCAGCCGTTGCCGATGGCCTTGGTGAGGTTGCCATCTTCCTCACGCTCGAAGGCATCGTGGAAGATGAGCGTGCCTTTTTCGCGAAGCCATGCGGCGTCATCTTGCGCGGAGACGGAAAGCAGAGGGCAAAGAGCGAAGACGAGCAGCAGTTTCATGGGCGGGACAGTTCGAGGAGCTTGGTGGCAAAACGCTTCCCGATTTCATTCTGTGCGGCGGTGTCGAAGTGAACGGCATCGCCGATGTGAGTCTTCAAATCGCGGGCATCGACGCAGGCCGTGTGCGGCACGGATTTTGGCAAGGCGAGCTGGATTTCGTTCATCGCCTTGAGGTTCGTGAGCAGCGGCTCCGGCTTCATCTCGCCGATGGTGCAGGCGATGAAGGGCAGCTCCGGCAGCGCGAGATCGGCACGGAGGGCTTCGATCATCGCGCGGAGACGTTCGGGATGTTGAGGAAGTTCCTGCGGATTCGCGTTCGCCTCGCCTTGCAGCCAGATGACGCCGCGAATGCGGGCTTTCACCGGCGCGGTGGTTTGCAGGGCGAGCTTTGCCCGGCGCAGCGCTTCCTCGTAGAGCTTCGCGCCCTTCTGCCAGAGCTTGATCGACGATCCGCCGACCGCGCAGGGCACGAGACCGATGGCGAGCTTCGGGTTCGAAGCAGCAATCGTCTCCGCAAAGGCCAGTCCGGGGCCGACACCGGCGTTGTCGTGGCCCGCAAACGTCTTCGCATCGCCGGTGAGGTGCAGCGGATGCCGCGCGAGATACCACTGGTCGTCCATCTTGTGCATCATGACGATGCGAGGATCACGCTTCGGCTCCTCCGGCATCACGCCGCGCCCTTTCATGTTCGACTGGCCCATGAGCAGGAACAGATCGAGCTGCGCCATGCCCTCCGGCAGCTTCGTGATGTCCACAGCCTCCAACGGTGGCTTCGTCGGCGGTGCTGTGGCGGCTTTCTTGGCCTTCTGCGCAAAGAGCGAAGGGCAGAGGGAGAGGAAGAGAATGGCGAGGACGTGGTGCATGGTGCGTGAACGAGGGACGAGTATGGATGTTGCACCACAGAGGTGGGGAGAACGCGGAGAAATCGGGAATGAGGGACTCGTGCAAACTCCGCCTCATTGCCTCTCTGCTTCTCTGCGGCAAAGCGAACGGCCAGGACGCTCAATTTTGCCGCAAAGGGGCGGAGGAGCAGAGTGGCAGAGGATTGGTTTGTTCTGAGGGTCGTGAGTCGCTGGAAGTCGTCCGGCCCATGAGATGATCCATCTGCGCATAAGCACGCTCGGAGCTGACTCGCGGCATCTGCGAACGAATCAGGCGAAGCTTGGCGGACAGTTGTTGGAGGCTCATTTTTGATGAGTGCGATTGATCCTCTGTCAGAGCAGCCCAGCAAATGTTTTGGGCCGCTTGCTCATGTCTTACCAACCGATCATCAATAGCTCTTCACTACTATCCCTGAATCTGTTTTTTGAGTTTGGCGATGTTGCTGATTTTCGACTGCGTTAACTTTGGAACCTTGATGCAGTCGGGTTCTCCTTTGCTCCGACTGATCTCAGTCGCTTGAAGGTTAACATGGTGGGGAAGCTCGGTCGGCTTTAACACAAAAAACCAATCGCCTCTCCCCTTCCTTTTGAGAATTCCGCTTTTTTCAAGCTCTTCAAAGTCGATAGGCTTGCTGAGTGCATCAAGCGCATCGAGCTTTTCCTGTTTTGAGAGTGGTTGAGTATTCATGTGGCTACCGATGTGTTGGAATGATGGTTAATTACTGGTGCTAACGCAGAAATCGGACTGCAAGTTAGGGAGTGAGCGGATTGACCCAAGCCAATCCCGGAAATCGCCCAAAGTCCGTATCACAGCTCGCCATCGTCGCGCCGTGCTCCTGTGCTATGGCGGCGAGATGGGCGTCGGTGACGAGGTTGGGGCCGGCGTTCACGGCCTGACAGGCGGTGGTGAAGTGGGTGAGATGGTCGATGCCGGGTTCCTGGATGGAAACATTCGGCAGCGAGAGCCAGTCGCGAACTTGTTCGAGCGCCTGATCCAGGGTGAGAGGCTGACTCAAAACTTTGGGATTGATCGAGAGCCGAATGAAACCCAGCAGCGCCACCCACGGCATGCCGATGGAAGTTCCGGCGTTGATCTCCGTCTCCAACCACGTCTTCACGGTGGTATGCTCTGCCGCATCCGCGTTCACCGCATAGATGAGGAGATTGACATCAACGACGAACATGGGGCTTTAGAAATCCTCCGGCAGTTGTCCGAGCTTGTGAGGATCGAAACCGGGGCGGAAAGCTCCCATGTGATGAGTTTTGATGCGGTAAGTGGCTGTCGAGTTTGGCTGCTGGCCATTCGAGTTGCCTTTGCCTGCCTGAAATCGCTGAATGAGCAATCCCACGATCTTTTCGACCGTGTGGGCGGTGGCTGGATCAGCCTCGCGCAGGTAATGATCAAGCTGTTCGGCGGTGGCGTTCATGGTGTGAGTTTAGCAAACGGGCTGCGCGACGGCAAGGCGTGAGATTTGGCTCACTTCTTCACTGGCACCACCGGTCCTGTGCCCTGCGGCCTGCTCGTGCGCGGCTTCTCGATCTTGGTGGCTGTGGAGAGTTTCGCGGCATCGAAGGGCACGAGTGGAGCCTCGGGCAGCACCTTGAGGTGGAGGTCTTTGATTTCGACGCGGTTGGGGTTGCCGCGATGGAGCTGGATGGCGAGGAGGCCTTCCAACGTGCGTTTCTTTTCGTCGTGGTCGATGAGTTCGGAGGTGGGCTGGCCGTTGATTTGATGGGTGAGGCGGTTGCCTTTCGCGATGATGACGTATTCGTTCCACTGGCTGACGTCTGCCTTCACGGGCGCGTGCTCGCTGAGCTGCCAGAGGGTGCCTTCGGGGTCGAGGAGGACGTTTTTGCCGTTGAGGCCGAAGATGCCGCGGCCCTTTTCCTCATACGTCATGCCGGTGTGCTCGATGGCGGGATGGATGTCGCACTGGTAGCCGGTGATGACCCACGCGGCGACCTCCGGCAGCTCGCGGCTGCGATATTGGATGCCGCTGTTGTTGTCGCCGATGACGCGGACGGTGGCGCGCAACTCGAAGTCTTTTACTTTGCCGCCGCGCCAGATGAGGAAGCTGTTGTTCGCCATGGCCTCGGGCGCGGGATTGGTGCCGATGACAATGCCGTTCTCGACCTTCCAGAGTTTCGGATCGCCGTCCCAGCCGGTGAGGTCTTGGCCGTTGAAGAGCGGCTTGAAGCCGTCGTCTGCGGCGATCAAGGCGGCGGAGGAGAGAAGAAGGGCAAAGATGAAGCGAAGAGGAGGATTCATCCGAGTTCAACGAGTGACGAACAGGGGTCTTTCCGTCTGCCCAAGCGTATCTGGGGAGCCCATCCGCGTGCCGCCGAGCAGGGCTTACGCATGAAATGGGCAACGGTTGATGGTGGTTAACGCGAATCCAAGCCGAATGGGCCGCGAATGACCACGAATATGGTGGAGAAGCCGGATTTGCGGCCATTCGCGTGTCATTCTTTTTCATTCGCGTTGGATTGGAAGCCTTCCGCTGGGTTGATTGCATCTTGATCAACCTGATCATCCTATTGGATACCCAATCAGGGCATTCTCCGTGATTTGGGTGCGTATCCGCCGAGCCAAAATTAGCTGGTGGCCTTGGGCGGGTATGTTAGCCTTGCCATGCTGTGACAAACAAACTGATGTCCAAAACCCGTTGGGGGATCGTGGCCTCCTCGGTGATTGTGTTGCTGCTGGCCTCGTTGCTGGGATACATTTTCCAGCAACAGTCGGTCGAGATGGATGACAGTTATCACGAGGTGGAGCACACGCATGATGTCCTGGACAATCTGTGGGGACTGCGAGTGAAGACCCAGATGGCGGAGGGCTTGATGGACATCTACCTGCTCTCCAGGGATCCAGACACGCTGAAGCAGTTCCATGACATTCGCGACGCGATTCCCGGGGCGATCCAGTATCTAAAAAGTCTGGAGCGGGACAATGCCCGGCAGTTGCACCGGCTGGCAATGGTGGTCGAAACCATCGAGTCGCGGATGCGGCTGCTCGAGTCTCATGCGAAGGAGAATGTGACGGCGGACAGGCTGCCCTTTCTCCGTGTCATGAGGGAGCGGTTGGAGAAATCCGACCGGCTGGAGGAGCTTATCCAGGAGATTGCGCGTGAGGAGCGTTCGTTGCTCGGCACGAGGCAGGACCGGTTCGATCAAAAAATCTCGCGCTTCCGTCTGGCGGCAGGCCTGACGATGGGAGTGGCTGTCATTTTGCTCGGCGGCATCGCCATCATGCTGTGCAAGGAGCAGCACAAGCGGGATCATTATGAATCCCGGCTGCTGGCCGCGCGTGACGCGGCGCTGGACTCGGTGCAGGCGACCTCGACTTTCGTGGCCACCGTCAGCCATGAGATTCGCACGCCGATGAACGGGGTGCTGGGCACGGCGGACCTGATGCTGCGTGATCACACGCTGACACCGAGGCAGCGGGAGGGGCTGGACACGATCCGCAGCTCTGGCAAGTCCTTGATGGCGATCATCAATGACATCCTGGATCTCTCGAAGCTCCAGGCGGGCGAGATGAAGCTCCACAACGAGTCATTCTCCCTGGCAGAGGTGGTGGAAGATGTGGTGGCCCTCTTTGCGGCGTCCGCCACGCGCAAAAACCTGGAGCTCACGCCCCACCTGGCCCCCGATCTGCCTCGGCAACTGATGGGTGATCATCTGCGGCTGCGGCAAGTGCTCGGAAACCTGGTGTCCAACGCGATCAAATTCACCGAACGCGGCGGTGTGACGGTGCATGTGGTCCGAAGGCCGGATATGGAGACCGACGGACGGGCCTGCCTGAGGTTTGAAGTGCGTGACACGGGCCCCGGCATTGCGAAGGAGGACCAGGCGCGTTTGTTCCAGCCGTTCTCCCAGGTGGATGTGAAGCTGGCGCAGCGTCACGGCGGCACGGGACTCGGCCTGGCCATTTCGCGTGAGCTGGTACTGCGGATGAACGGGGCGATGAATGTGGAAAGTTCCCGAGGGCAGGGGGCGACGTTCTGGTTCACCGCGTGTTTCACGATCGTGGAGGAGGCGCCTGAGACGCCTGTGCTGGAGTCGCGGCCGATCCTCATCGCGCTGGAAAACCGGCCCATGACAGCGGATGCGATGCGGGAGCATGCCACGGCCTGGGGCCTGAAACCCATGGTGTATGGTCATGTGGCAGACATTCCCCGGCAGGCTCCGTGGAATTCTCATGCGATGGAGCAGCCGACCCGCGCCGTGGTGATCATCTCCCACACAGCGCAGGACTGGCTGGAGCAAATCCGGCACCTGCGGCAGCTCGAATGGCTGAAGGGCGTGCCGGTTTTTCTGATGACCGACCAGGAGGACATCAGCGCGGAGCAAATGGCCCGCGAAGGTTTGCAGGCCACGCTGCACTATCCTTTCCGTCCGTCGGATCTCTATGATCACCTGGTCGGCGCAAACGTAGCGGTGGCAAAGGAAGAGGTTCCGAGCCGGCCACTTCAGCTTCCCAGGGTGCGAGTGATCGTGGCGGACGACAATCCGGTGAATCAACGCGTGTTGGCG
>Ga0209573_1001563_pt1 | contig 34428 bp, 30 predicted proteins | sample TNRBio252014_DNA_FD_185870 | JGI IMG/M metagenome (GOLD analysis project Ga0209573, IMG submission 185870) | Wastewater treatment Type I Accumulibacter community from EBPR Bioreactor in Madison, WI, USA - TNR Reactor_6/25/2014_ DNA (SPAdes)... | ecosystem: Engineered > Bioreactor > EBPR >...
ACGCACACGGATCGGCAGCTCGTTGAGGCGGGCATTGTCCTTGCCGACCGCGAGGCTGGATTCGGCGAAATCCACATTGACCACGTGGCGCGCGCCGGCCTTGGCCGCGGCGACGCCGACGCCGCAGGTGTAGGCGAACACGTTGAGCAGGGACTTGCCCGCGGCCTCCTGCATGACGCGGCGGCGCGCGGCGCGCAGGTCGAGAAACAGCCACGGGTCCTGCCCGCCGTGGCGGGCCTGGAAGCGGTAGCGCACGCCGAGCTCGGAGAATTCCGACGGCTGCTCGGCTATCGCTTGCTGCTCGGGAGAGAGCGTGTTGGCGATGCGCGAGTTCTTGCCGCTGCGGTCGTTCCACACCAGCGGCAGGCCGGGCTGGGCCGCGGCGTAGAAGGCCTCGAGCTCGGCCAGCTGCTCGGCGCTCAGCGGACGATGGAAGGTCTGCGCCAGCAGCACGGCGCCGTAGCGGTCGACCGTGATGCCGGGCGCGCCTTCGACGGTGCCGTGAAAGAGGCGCCAGGCATCGGTGTGTTCGGCAGCCAGTTGTGCAATCAGCGGCGCGCGGGCGGCGAGCGCAGCCGAGAGCAGGTCGGTGAGGGAGGAAGACATGGCGGTTCCGACGCGGGGCGCGCCAGTATGCCCGAAGCGCGCCTGAATGAGGGTTCGTGCCGGGGGAAGCACGGATCGCCGTCCGGGCCGCGCCGATGCCGGGCTGGAGCGGGTTTCATCCTGTGCGCGGGCGCGGGCGCGGGAGCGCACACGGGGCTTCAGGCGGATCCGGCCGTCGTGGCGGTACCGTCCGGGATGGCGCGGGCGGCGCCGGGTGCGGGCCCTCCCCCCCGATAGGCGCGGGCTTCGTCCTGCAGCCAGGCGGCGAAGCGCTGCAGGGCGGCGCTCGGGCCCGGGGTTTCGGGCATGACCAGGTAGTAGGCCTGTGCCGACTCGAGCGAGCGCTCGAAGGGCACCACCAGCTCGCCGGCGGCGAGTTCGCGCTGCGCGAGGAAGCGCGGCACGAGCGCCACGCCGAGGCCGGCGAGCGCGGCCTCGATCAGCATCGAGAAGAGCTCGAAGCGCGCGCCGGCGCTGATCTCGGCGTCGCCCACCCCGGCGTGCTCGAACCAGCGTGGCCAGGCGTCGTGGCGCCCGCTGTGGTGCAGCAGCGGCAGGCGGGCGAGGTCGGTGGCGGTGGTGCAGCCTTCGGGCGGCAGCAACTGCGGGCTGCAAACCGGGATCATCTCCTCGCCGAAGAGTGCGATGGCGCTCGCCCCCGGCCACTCCGGGGCGCCGAAGTGGATCGCGGCGTCGAAGCCGGTGTCGGTGAAGATGAAGGGCTGCGAGCGCGTCGTCAGGTTCAGCGTGATCTCGGGGTGGCGGGCCTTGAAGGCCCCCAGGCGCGGGATCAGCCAGCGTGTGGCGAAGGTCGGCACGACGGCGAGTTCGAGCACGTTGCGTTCGCCGCGATGTGTCATCAGCGCGCCGGTGTGGCGCTCGAGGCGATCGAGGTCCTCGCCGATCTGACGGGCGTAGAGTTCGCCGGCCTCGGTCAGCGAGATGCGCTTCTTGACGCGATGGAACAGCGCCAGGCCGAGGTAGTCCTCGAGCGCGGCGATCTGCTTGCACACCGCGCTCTGAGTCAGCGACAGCGCGACCGCGGCGCGGGTGAAGCTCTGGTGGCGTGCCGCGGCCTCGAAGGCGACGAGCGCCTCCAGGCTGGGGATGCGTCGTCTCACCGGTTGTTCCTTCCGTTCATGATCACCTTCGCATTTTTCGTTTGAACCGTCCCCGTCGGTAGCCAAGAATCGCGCCTCGCCAGCCCGCCATCCATGGGCGGCAAACGATGAACACAGCCAGATTACGGAGACGGCAGACAATGCATCAGATGCAGACGATCGAGCAACAGGCAGCGGACCGGACGATGATGGCCGCCGAGGTGCGCGCGGCGATGGCCGATGCGGGCGAGCGTGGTGGTGCGCGTGCCGAGATCGGCGAGGCGGGCGAGCTCGCCCACGCCGTGGTGCTCGGCTACAACTGAAACGGCGCCCGCTCGATGGACATGCGATCGCCGGTGTCGCACCCGGCCAGCACAGCGGGGGTGTGGTGAACGCCCAGCGCACCCTGAACCACCCGCTGCGACTGCCGCTCGCCGGCGAGATGCATGCGCGCCCCTTCATGCGCATCGAGCCGCCCGAGCGCGTACTCCATCTGGCGCTGTTCGCCGGCGACGCGCTCGACCGCCACCACGCCTGGCTGGGCGAGCTTTGCGAATGCTTCGGCGTCAGCGCGCCGCAGCGCGGGGCGAGCTACTTCTTCCACGATTTCGGCCCCTGGCGGTTGAAGTGGGAGAACCACTCCGAGTTCTCCACCTTTACCTTCGCCTTTCGTGGCGACGGCACAGGCGACTTCGCGGACGACCTGCTGCGTCGCCTGCCGCAGGCCTGGCTGGCGCAGCTGGCCGGGCACGTGATCTCGGCGGCCCAGCTCGCCTTCGCCGCCGCCGCCGGGCAGCCGCTGGCGGCGAACGATCCCTGGCTGCGCACACAGTTCTCGGGGCCGCTGATCGCCGGCGCGCGGGTGATGGCGGGGGGCGAGGTGTGGTCGGACTTCCTGGTCCAGCCCGATGGGGTCAGCCGCTTCCTGCTGCGCGACGTCGGGCTGCGCGAGTTCCAGGCCGGACGGCTGAGCCAGCGCGTGCTGGAGATCGACACCTACCGCATGATGGCGCTGCTCGCGCTGCCGGTGGCGCGCGAGTGCCAGCCGGCGATCCGCGAGGCCGAGGCCGCGCTGGCGGCGATCTCGGGCGAGCTGGCGGCGGCGGATTCGCCCGAGGCCGAGCGTTCGCTGCTCGAACGCCTGACGCGGCTGTCCGCGCGCATCGAGGCGGTGGCCGAGGCCAACAACTACCGTTTCAGCGCCAGCGCCGCCTACTTCAGCATCATCCGCGCGCGCCTGCACGAGCTGCGCGAGGAACGCATCGAGGGCGTGCCCACCTTCGGCGAGTTCATGGAGCGCCGGCTGGTGCCGGCGATGGAGTTCTGCGAATCGGTGCGGCGTCGCCAGCACGAGCTCATCGAGCGCCTGTCGCGCACCGACTCGCTGCTGCGCACCCGCGTGACGATGACGCAGGAGCGCTACAACTCGGCGATCCTGGCCTCGCTCAACAAGCGCGCCGAACTGCAGCTGCGCCTGCAGCACGCGGTCGAGGGCTTCTCGATCGTCGCGATCTCGTACTACCTGCTCGGCGTGCTCGGCTACGGCCTCAAGGCCCTGGCCAAGCTCGGCGTGCCGGTCGAGGCCGAGCTCGCGACCGGCGTGGCGCTGCCGCTGGTGATCGGTGCGGTGTGGTTCGCCGTGCGCCGGGCGCAGCGTGCCCTGCATCGCGGACATCCTCCCGAGGAGCCGGCGCCCGCGCTCGGGGGCGCGCCGCGCTGAACCGCGCGGCGGCGCTCCGCGCCCCCTGGGCGCCGCGCGCGCTCAGCGCGAGGGACGTCGCGGCACCCGCCTGCGCAGCGCCCCTCCAAGCACATCGCGGAAGCGCGGGCTGTGCAGGCAGATGCCGCCCACCAGGCCGACCACGCAACCGAGCACGGTGTCGATGAAGCGCGACTCGATCAGCTCGGCGAGCGGTGCGTGGCCGAGGGTGGCGGCCTCGGCGAGCAGGATGGTGAGCGGGGTGATGAAGATCACCGCGAGGCCGTAGTGGCGCACGACCAGGCTCTCGATCACGAAGACGAGCACGATCACCAGCAGCGCGATCCGCCACGGATCGAGCGGCAGGCTCAGCAGCCACCAGGCGAGCAGCATGCCGAACGCGGTGCCGAGCACGCGCTGGAACTGCCGGTTCCACACCGCGCGCAGCGACACACCCTGGATCACCGCGAGACAGCTCACCGGCACCCAGTAGGGGCGGTCGAGCTGCAGCGCCTGGGCGATCGCCAGCGCGAGGCCGACGAAGGCGCCGATCACCACCGCATCGAAGACGACGAAGTCGAAGGTGGGGGCCTGCAGCGGCGGCGCCGGATCGGCTGGCTGCAGGCGCAGGACCTGGAGGCTATAGACAAAGGCGATCAGGCTGGCGAGCAGCGCGCCCATCGTCAGCAGGCCGACGCGCAGCGGGATCTCTTCGATCGTGCCCGGGGTATAGGCGCCGATCGCCGCCGCCATGACGAAGAACAGGCTGCCCGGCGGCCCCACCCTGTAGAAGCGGCACACCATGGTCACGAGGATCGCGATCAGCGCGAGCACGCCGACCCTGGCCAGCGGCAGGAAGTGCGTCATCAGCCCGAGCGCATAGCTCGCGGCCACGCCGAAGGCGCAGGCCATCAGCCACACCATGCGGTGCGACATCGGGGTGCTGGGCAGATACAGGAAGGCGAGCCCGCCGATCGAGGAGATCAACCCGTATTCGAGATGGCCGAACCACGCGCCGACCATCAGCGGCAGGCCTGAGGCCAGCGCGGCGGAGAAAGCCATGTGCCAGCGCCGCGTGCTGGGATTGAAGGTGGTGAGGTGGCGCCACTCGGCGCGCACCAGGTCGTGCGCGCGCTGTAGCCTTGAGCGGATCGTCATGCGTGTCTGCCAGTGGTTGCGCCGATGTTTAGCACAGTGCGGTCGGCGCGGCGACGAATTTTGGCCGATCGTGTGGCGGGCGGACACACCTGCCGGCTCAGCCGTCTTGGCGCGCGGCCTCGCACGCGAGCAGGGCGAGCTTGCGTTCGCTGCCCCAGCGGTAGTCGCCAACCTCGCCGCCTGCACGGATTACGCGGTGGCAGGGGATCAGGTAGCCGATGGTGTTGGCCGCCAGCGCGCCGCCGACCGCGCGTGCCCCGGCGCGCTGGCCGAGCGTGGCGGCGAGCTGGCTGTAGGACCGCAACTGCCCGGGCGGGATGCGGATCAGCGCTTCCCACACCTTGATCTGGAAGTTGGTGCCGCGCAGCACCAGATGCACGCGGCCACGCTCCGGGGCATGCGGAAAGATGCGCTGCATCAGGGCCCGCGCGCCGTCGGCGTCGCGGTGCAGCGCGGCCGCCGGCCAGCGCGCGCGCAGTGCGGCGAGCATCGTCTGGTCGCCCGCGCTCTCGCTGTCGTCCTCGCCGCCGCGGAAGGCGAAGTGGCACACGCCGCGCGCCGTCCATGCCACCAGCGCGTCGCCGAAGGGCGTCGGCGCGATGCCGTGGCCGATGTCGATGCCGCTTGCGGCGCCCTGGATCTCGCCCGGTGTCATCGCCTCGCAGCTCACCATCAGGTCGTGCAGCCGGCCCGTGCCGCTGAGCCCGGCGGCGTCCGCCACCGCGAGCGTGGCGGCGGCCGCGGCGAGGCGCGTACAGGCGTACTCCTTGGTCAGATACTGCAGAAAACGCTTGGGCGAGATCCCCGCCCAGGCGCAGAACACGCGCTGCAGGTGCTGCGGGCTGAGGTGCACCGCGGCGGCGATGTCGTCGAGCGTCGGCTGGGCGCGGGCCTGCGCGCGGATGAAGGTGATCGCGCGGGCGACGGTGGCGTAGTGGCGGGCGTGTTGGTCGAGGCGGTCCATGGGGTGTATCCCGGGGCATGTGCCCGCCTCCGCGGCGGTCAAGCAGATGGCGTCGGGGCGGGCTGCGTCCAAGTATGGCGCGGTGGCCGGGGGGATCAACCCGATTCTTGCGGACCTGTGTGCCGACCCGCCTGCAAACGGGCGCGCAGCGGATGAGCGCGGCGCTTCAGAACGGCAGTGCGCTGTCGAACAGCATCGGCACCCGCGTGTGCGGATGGATGAAGGCGATCTGCGTCGCGTGCAGGTGCATGCGCGCAAACGCGGCGGCGCGGGCGGCGGGCGCGTACAGCGGGTCGCCGAGGATGGGGTGGCCGATGGACAGCAGGTGCACGCGCAGCTGGTGCGAGCGCCCGGTCACCGGCTTGAGTTCGACGCGCGTCACCGCCGCGTCGCCCTCGCCCTGGCGGGCGAGCACCCGGTAGCGGGTGAGCGCGCGGCGCCCGCGCACGGGATCGACGACCTGGCGCGGTCGGCGCTCGGGATCCTCGCGCAGCGCCAGGTCGATCTCGCCGCTGTCGTGCGCGACATGGCCGTGCACCGCGGCGACGTAACGCTTGCCGACGCTGCGCTGCTCGAAGGCCAGGCTCATCCGGCGCAGCATCTCGGCGCCGCGGGCGAACAGCACCAGGCCCGAGGTGGCGGCGTCGAGGCGGTGCACGATCAGCGCGTCCGGCCATGCCGCCTGCACCCGTGCCGCCAGGCAATCCTGCCGGCCCTCGCCGCCGGCGCGAACGGAGCGCAGGCCGGCGGGTTTGTCGACGACGAGCAGGAAGTCGTCGGCGAAGACGATGGGCGGACAGGGCAGCGGGGGCATGGCGGAATTCGGGGTGGCGTGGTGGATGGGCGTGACTCGGCCGGTCGGGCGCATCGATGTCGGAAATTTTTACATGTTTGCGCTGCCGACCCCGAGGGCGCGCTGCGAGAGTTTTTCAACTTGCTGTTTTTATGTAGTTTAAGCCGTTCATGCGAGGTGTGGCACGAATATCGCTTTGATCGTTACAACTGCAGGCTGATGCGTAATTCGGGGGGAGACAAACGTGAACACGAAAAAATTGATGATGTACAAGGCTGTTGCGCTCGCGTTGGCGTTGAGCGCAGGCGGGGCCTCCGCGGCGCAGATCTACTGGACCGACTGGACCGGCACCGACCAGGATCCCGGCAACGGCTTCAAGGGCACCGGCACGCTCACGACGTCGAACTCGACGGTCACCGTGACCTACACGAACCCGCAGGGGATCGGCTTTTATCAACCGAGCGGAGGCGCCTATTACTACAGCAACGGCACCGACGGGCCCGCCGGCACTTCGCCGTTCACGAGCAGCGCGGTCGACAACCGGCCGGCCACGACCGACATCATTGCGCTGCAGTACGCCGGCACGCAGACGCTGAGCTTCTCGCAGGCGATCGCGAATCCGGTGTTCGCCTACGTGAGCCTCAATGGCAACGGCTACGGCTTCGACCAGGACTTCGACATTCTCAGCTTCGGGGCAGCCTCCGACGGCAATGCCTGCGGCTACTGGGGGTGCGGGACGTCGTACAAGCAGGTCGTGACGGTCAACGGTCAGACCGAGTATCAGTTGCTCGGCACCGGCGAGCCGCATGGCACGCTGCAGTTCAGGGGGACCTTCGACACCGTGAACTGGCGCAGTCTCAGCAACGAATTCTGGAACGGTTTCACGGTCGGTGTGCAAGGGACCGCGGTCGAGTTCTGCACTGCGAATCCGACCGCGCCCGGTTGTGTGTCGACCGGCGTGCCCGAGCCGGCTTCGCTCGCCCTGCTCGGTCTGGGGCTCCTCGGGCTGGCGGCAGGCCGTCGGCGCAAGGGCTGATCCGGGGTTGTGAAAATCCGCCAACGACAACGGGAGCCTGGGCTCCCGTTGTCGTTGGTGCGCACCGGACCGGCGAGGACGCCAGATCCGGCGCATGTCGCGCCGATCAGAACACGTCGAACGGGTAGTCGATGAAGACGCGGACTTCGTTGCCGCTGGTGTTGTAGGCGCGGGCGTTATCGGAGACGCGCAGCGTGGAAGCACGCAGGCGGACGTTCAGGTCCTTGGCGGGACCGCTCTGCACCTTGTACGACAGCATGTTGAACAGCTCGTGCTCCTTGCCGTCGGTGGTGGCGCCGACATCGATGTCATCGCCGCGCACGTAGGCGATGCGGTAGGTGAGACCGGGCAGGCCGTACTGGGCGAAGTCCACCGAGTAAGCCACTTGCCAGGACTGCTCGTCCTTGGCGTTGAAGTCGGACCAGTAGGAGTTGGCCAGCCAGATCGAGCCGCCGCCGTCACCGGCGCCGCCCGCGTCCTGATAGAAGCCGTAGTCGAAGCCGACATCGCCGCTGCTGCGCTGGTAGGCGAGGATGAAGGCGTGCGGGCCGGTGGCGTAGGTCGAGGCCAGGCTCCAGATGCGGTTCTCGTCGCTGGAGACGTCGTACTCGGTGCGATAGCCGTTGAAATCGAAGGTCAGCGAGTTGCTGGCGATCGGCATCACGTAGTTGAGGTTGGCGTACTGGCGCTCGTAAGCGTTCGTGCGCACGACATTGTCGACGTCTGAAGCGTAGAGCGCGGCGCTGATCGCGTCGTTGAACTTGTAGCTGGCGCCAATCACGTCGATGCCCTTGAGGCCACCGCTGTCGCGACCCTCGTCGCTCTTGCGCGACTGGGCGTGGAAGGTTCCAGCGGTGAATTCCAGGCCCTCGATCTCGCTCGAGGTCAGCATGGTGCCGGTGAAACTCTCGGGCAGCAGGCGCGAGCTGTCGTGGCTCAGCACCGGCAGGTTGGGGCGCAGGTCGCCGTAGGCGAGCACGGTGTTGGAGAGACGGGCTTTGAGCGAGGCGCCGAACTTGGCCACATCCCGTTCCACCTCCCTGGTGGTCGGGTCCTGGTAGAAGAAGTCGATGCCGCCGGCGCCGGCCTTCCCGCGTCCGCCGTCCAGTCGCAACGCATAGGCGGCGAAGGCGTCGACGCCGAAACCGACCGTGCCCTGGGTGAAGCCCGACGCGAAGTTGGCGATCACGCCCTGGCCCCACTCGGCCTTGTCCTGGCGGCCCTGCTTGTAATCACGGCTGATGTAGGCGTTGCGCAGCAGCACGTCCAGCGTGCTGTCTTCGACGAATCCCTTCGCATCGGCCTGGCCGCCGGCGATTGCCGGCGTTGCGCTTGCGAGCCCAAGAACGATCAGACCTGCCCAGTACTTCGACATGGTGTTACCTCGATGGTGTTTGTTGTTTGCGTGAACGTGGCGGCGCGCGTGCAGGCGCCAGCGGGGCGCGATTCTCGCATTTCCCGCGCACCTTGGTGATGCTCGTTTCTACGTAGGCGCGCGGGCCTCGGGGGAGCGCGTGATCTGCGCTGTTGGGTACGCGGGCGGATAGCTTTTTTTGTGCAGTGCAGCGTAGAAGAATAGCGCTCCTCAATCACGCTCATTGCTTCAAACGCGCCCGATGTTTGCTAGTCTGAGCCTTAAGCAGATCGTTTATGCCGCCGCGGGGCGCCGCTCGTCGTTGTGGGCGAGGCTCCGGAAGTGAGCCCTGGCGAGGCGTGACCGCCCGCCGCGATCATCATTCAACGCAGGCAGACAAGGAGAACGACATGAGCGAGAACGGTACGAATACGGCGGGCAAGTGCCCGGTGATGCATGGCGGCAATACCTCCGCCAAGGACTCGGTGATGGCCTGGTGGCCGAAGGCGCTGAACCTGGACATCCTCCACCAGCACGACCGCAAGACCAATCCGCTCGGCCCCGACTTCGACTACCGCGAGGAGCTGAAGAAGCTCGACGTCGACGCGCTCAAGACTGACCTCAAGGCGCTGATGACCGACAGCCAGGGCTGGTGGCCGGCCGACTGGGGCCACTACGGCGGCCTGATGATCCGCATGGCCTGGCACGCCGCGGGCACCTACCGCATCGCCGACGGTCGCGGTGGCGCCGGCACCGGCAACCAGCGCTTCGCCCCGCTCAACTCCTGGCCCGACAACGGCAACCTCGACAAGGCGCGCCGCCTGCTGTGGCCGATCAAGCGCAAGTACGGCAACAAGATCAGCTGGGCCGACCTCATCATCCTCGCCGGCAACATGGCCTACGAGTCGATGGGCTTCAGGACCTTCGGCTTCGCCTTCGGCCGCGAGGACATCTGGCATCCCGAGAAGGACATCTACTGGGGCTCCGAGAAGGAGTGGCTCGCCCCCAGCGGCAGCGAGGGTTCGCGCTACTCCGGCCAGCGCGACCTGGAGAACCCGCTCGCCGCGGTGATGATGGGCCTGATCTATGTGAACCCCGAGGGCGTCGACGGCAAGCCCGACCCGCTCAAGACCGCCCACGACATGCGCGTGACCTTCGCCCGCATGGCGATGAACGATGAAGAAACTGTGGCCCTCACCGCTGGCGGCCATACCGTCGGCAAGGCGCACGGCAACGGCAGCGCCGCCCTGCTCGGCCCGGCGCCCGAAGGCGCCGACCTCGAGGAGCAAGGCTTCGGCTGGATGAACCACACCACCCGCGGCATCGGTCGCGACACCGTGACCAGCGGCATCGAGGGCGCGTGGACCTCGCAGCCCACCCAGTGGGACAACGGCTACTTCGACATGCTGTTCAAGCACGACTGGTGGCTGCAGAAGTCGCCGGCCGGTGCCTGGCAGTGGGAGCCGCTGAACATCACCGAGGAAGACATGCCGGTGGACGTGGAAGACCCGTCGATCCGCCGCAAGCCGATGATGACCGACGCCGACATGGCGCTGCGCTTCGACCCTGCCTACCGCAAGATCGCCGAGCGTTTCCGCAACGACCAGGCCTACTTCGAGGAGGTCTTCGCGCGCGCCTGGTTCAAGCTCACCCACCGCGACATGGGCCCGAAGGCGCGCTACATCGGCCCCGACGTGCCTTCTGAGGACCTGATCTGGCAGGACCCGGTGCCCGCCGGCAGCACGAACTACGACGTCGCCGCGGTGAAGGCGAAGATCGCCGCCGCCGGCCTGTCGGTCGGCGACATGGTCGCCACCGCGTGGGACAGCGCGCGCACCTTCCGCGGCTCGGACTACCGCGGCGGCGCCAACGGCGCGCGCATCCGCCTCGCCCCGCAGAAGGACTGGGAAGGCAACGAGCCGGCGCGCCTGGCGAAGGTGCTGGCGGCGTACGGGAAGATCGCCGCCGAGACCGGTGCCAGCGTCGCGGACGTGATCGTGCTGGGCGGCAACGTCGGCCTGGAGCAGGCGATCAAGGCCGCCGGCTTCAATGTGGACGTGCCCTTCGCCCCCGGCCGCGGCGATGCCAGCCAGGCCCAGACCGACGTCGAATCCTTCGAGGTGCTGGAGCCGGTGCATGACGGCTTCCGCAACTGGCAGAAGAAGGACTACGTGGTGCAGCCCGAGGAGATGCTGCTCGATCGCGCCCAGCTGCTCGGCCTCACCGCGCCCGAGATGACCGTTCTGATCGGCGGCCTGCGCGTGCTCGGCACCAACCACGGCGGCAGCAAGCACGGCGTGTTCACCGATCGCGTCGGCGCGCTCACCAACGACTTCTTCGTCAATCTCACCGACATGCGCTATAGCTGGAAGCCCACCGGGCGCAACAGCTACGCCATCGTCGATCGCAAGTCCGGTGCCACCCGGTGGGCCGCGACCCGCGTCGATCTGGTGTTCGGCTCCAACTCGATCCTGCGCGCGTATGCCGAGGTGTATGCCCAGGACGACAACCAGGAGAAGTTCGTGCGCGACTTCGTCGCCGCGTGGACCAAGGTGATGAACGCGGACCGCTTCGAGCTGCGCTGAGCGGCGCCAGCGCCGGAAGGCAGACCCACCCACACGGTGCTTGCGCGCGGTGTGGGCCAGGAAAGAATCGCGGCTTCCGCCGCTCCTGCAGGACCTCCGACCGTGTCGGTGCTCCTGCGGGAGCGGGGGGGGCCGCGATCTTTTGTCATGAGCTGCCGCCTCGAACGGCCCCGAGATCAGCGGCCACGGGCCGGGAGCTCAGCTCGCACCGGATCGGTGATCATCCATCGCCCGGATCGTCTTCAAGCGCTCTTCCAGCCAGCCGAAGCCGACATATTCCTGCTCCAGGCGCAGCCCGGGGCGGATACGGTGATCGCGCAGGTCTTCGTACAGCCGGCGTTCATCCGCGGTGAGGCGGGTGGTGTCGGCCGCGCGCGGGCTGTCTTCCCTGCCCCACAGGCGTTCGTGCGCGTGCAGGGTGGCGTGGTCCATCAGCAAGGATTCGACGTGGGCAAAGCGGGCGCGCAACTGGGCGAGGATGGCCAAGCCGTTGGTGTCGATGTCGCCCCAGTAATGGATCGGGCACTGCTGCAGCCAGGCGCTGCGCGCGAGCGCATCCCAGCCGTAGCCGGCGCCGAAGATCACGATCGCCTTGTCGACCCGGGGAAAGGCAAGAAAGTTGGTTTCGTTCTCCGTGATGAACACCCGCGCCACGTCGATCCGCAGGCGGGCGAAGCTGTCGGCGTCGAGCGCGAGGTCGGGGCAGGCTGCGCCCGCCAGCAGGGGCAGCGCAGGATCGAGCACGCGAAAGCGGAGGTGCGCCGGTTTGTCGAGGAAGCCGTAGCGCGCGGCGAACTGCTGCGCGCCGCTGCGACCGGCATCGATCGCCTCCAGGGGCAGGGCGAGGTCGAGCAGCTCGGCGAGCACGCTGCGCTGCGACTCGATGAATTTGGTGTGCACGCCGGGCAGGTCGACCTGGCGCAGGTAGAGGCCGGGGCGCGGGTGGGCCTGCAGCCAGGCCACCACATCGAGCAGGCGCGGCCAGTCGTCGGTGAGCTCGAGCGCGCGCAGCGGGCGCTTCTCCAGCCAGGGCAGCAAGCGCGGCTGGCGCACGGCGGTGGTGGCGTACAGCGCGCGAAAGCGGCTGTCCTCCTGGCGCTTGCCGAGCCACGCCAGCGCGTCGTCGAGGCTGTCGATCCAGGCGCTCGCCGGCAGGCGCTGGCTGCCCTGCACGCGGTGGCGGACTTCCTGCCACTCGAGCCGCAGGCGGGGCGTCGCGGACAGCTCGGCCACCCAGGTGCGCACTGCATCGAAGCGACGGGTGATGTCGTCGGAGCTCGGCGTCTTCAGTGTCAGTCGGAGCGGGAAGCGGCTGGCGGTGGCTTGGTGCGCTGCCCGTGGTGCGCCCGCCAGGTCGTCGTGCGCCTCGGCTTGCAGTGCGCCGAGCCGATCGCGGGCAGGGTGGTGCGGCTGTGCTGCCCCGGCCGCTTCGCCCAGGCCTTCGCGCAGCAGATCCCCGCGCTCCCACAGGCGCGTGAGTTGCGCCTTCAGGTCCTGTGCGCTGGTCCAGTTCATGATGCGCCGCCCGCGCTGCCGGGCGCCGTCATCGATGCCTGAGCCGCCTGCGCCGCCTTGTGCGCGCGGTATTCCTCGATCGACAGGTTGCGCAGCCTGGAGGCGCGGCCGCCTTCGTTGTGCACGAAGCCGACGCTGGCGACGAAGGGCTCGATGATGTGGATCTTCTGCAGCGGGGTGACGATCAGCAGTTGCAGGTTGAGCTGCTCGAACAGGCGCAGCCCGTACTGCGCGGATTCGTCCGAGCCGCGGCCGAAGGCCTCGTCGATGACGACGAAGCGGAACGAGCGCGAGCGCACCGCGCCCCACTCGAGGCCGAACTGGTAGGCCAGGCTGGCGGCGAGGATGGTGTAGGCGAGCTTCTCCTTCTGCCCGCCCGACTTGCCACCCGAATCCGAATAGTGCTCGTGCTCGCTGTCGTCCTCGCGCCAGCGCTCGCTGGCGGCGAACAGGAACCAGTTGCGCACGTCGGTGACCTTGGCGGTCCACCGGCGGTCCTGCTCAGAGAGGCCCTCACGGCCGCGGAAGCGGTCGATGATGGCCTTGACGCGACCGAAGCGCGCCTCCGAGTACTGCTCGCCCTCGCCTTCCGCGTCCCCGGTGAGCGCGCCCTCGGTGCACGCGCGCAGCTCCTGCTGGAAGTCGCGGATCTCGGCGTCGGGGCTCGCCTGCGATTCGAGCACGATGTAGCGCCCGGGGTTGTAGTCGATCTCGCCGAGCGACTTGTTGATGTGGGCGATGCGCTCCTTGATGGTCTCGCGCTCGCGCGCGAGCTGGGCGTTGAAGTTGGCGATCTCGTTGATGGTGTTGACGTTGAGCAGCTCCTTGAAGCGCGCAAGAAAGCGCGGCAGGTCGTCGCGGTTCAACTGGGTGAGCAGGTTCCCGTACTCGAAGGCCGCCTCCAGGCTGGCGTCGATCTCGGCGGTCTCGAGCGGGAACTGCTGGCTGAAGGCGGACATCGCCTTGATGATCTTCTCGGCGAGACGTGCCAGCTTGTGGGTCTCGGCGTCGATGCGCGACTGCAGCGTGTTACGCACTTCCTGCTCACGGTTGTCGCAGGACTCCACGCTGAGCTGGTGCTCGCCGAGGACCTCGGCGCACAGGGTTTCGAGCCGGCCGGCGAGCGCGGCATCGACCGGGGTCTGCTGCGCGATGGCGAGCGTCGTCTGGCGCAGGGCCTCGGCGTCGGCCTGGCGCTGCTCGACCCGGGCGCGCTTGTCGCGGGCGCCGTTGAGCTCGGCCTCGGTGTCGCGCACGGCCTGCTGCAGCGCCTGCAACTGCTCGTTGAGCTGTTTGAGCACGTCCGAGGCGCGCTCGAGCGCCTGGCGCTCGTCCTCGAGCGCGGCGACCTCGCTGGCGACGCTGCGCCAGTCGAGCTCGTCGAAGGCGGTGAATTCTTCCAGCCGGATGAGCGCGTCGAGGCGGCGGGCAAGCGCGCGGCGTTCATCGCCGATGCGGCTGATCTGGCTGGCGACCTCGCCGAGCTGCGCTTCGAGCCGGCGGCGCCGGGCTTCGAAGGCCTCGATCTTGGCGGTGTTGCTCCAGCCGAGCACGTAGCGGCTGCGGTCGGCGATGGCGTGGCGGTCATCCTTCTCGTGGCGACCGCTGGGGTCCTTGATCTGGCCGGCGCGGGTGATCGCGCGCGTCTCGCGGCGGAACTGCTCCTGGGTTGCGCAGCAGGCGACGTCGAAGCGATGGGCGAGCTCACGCTCGAGCCAGTCGTAGTGCGGGGTGTCGGGCTTGAGCGCGAGCTTGCGCACCAGCGAGTCGGGATGCAGCGCGGGCAGCTCGCCGGCGCGCCGCGCGCGGACGTGGAAATACACCAGGCGGCCGCGCAGGTGGTTGCCGTCCACCCATTCGGCCACCGCCTTGTAGTGCGCATCCGGCACCAGCAGGGCGAGGCCGAAGCCGCGCAGCAGGCGCTCGGCGGCGCCTTCCCAGTCGCGCTCGTCCTCGCACACCTGGATCAGCTCGCCGGCGAAGGGCATGTCGTCGACATCGATGCCGAGCGCGTCACACAGCGCGGCGCGGATCTGGATCTGGCGGTCGTCGATGTTGCTGCGCCGGCGCCTGAGGCTGTCGATCTCGGCGCTGAGCTGGTCGTGCTCGAGCTTGCCCTGGCGCAGGGTGACGGCGTGCTCGGTGAGCGCGTTCTGCACCTCGGCGTCGCGGTTGCGCGCGTCCTCGCGCCCGCTGCCGAAGTGCAGGCGCTGGCTGGCGAAGGCCTGTTCGTCCGCGGCGGCGGTGGCGCCGAGCACGGCGGCGAGTTCGCCGTAGCGGCGCGCCTTGGCCAGGCGTGCGTCGCGCACCTGTTCCTTCTTGCGGATGTCGGCGGCGAGGCGTTCGAGGCGGTCGCCGCCGTTGGCGTTGATCGCCTGCTTGAGCGCGTCGCTGCGGGTGCCCTGCTCCGTGCGCACGTCGTCCAGGCGCCTGACCTGCGCATCGAGGCGTGCCCATTCGTCGGCGGCGAGCGCCAGGCGGCGCTCGAGCAGGCCGAGCTTGAGGCCGGCGAAGTGCGCCTGCAGCGCCTCGCGGCAGCGGCGCAGGGCGTCGATCTCGGCGGCCAGCACATCATGGCGCTCGCAGTCGGCGACCAGGGGGGTGAGCATCGCGACCTGCTGCTGGGCCTTGAGCACCGCCTGGTGGGCGCGGTTGAGGTCGTCGAAGTGGCCGATCAGGGCCTGGATGCGCGGGCCGACCTCGAAGGGCTCGAGCATGTGGTTGCGCACGAAGTCGGTGAGGTTGCCCACCGACTTCATCGACACCGTCTGGTGGAACAGCTCCAGGGCCTGGTCGTTGTCGATGCCGAAGCGGCGGCGGAACCACGCGGCGTAGGGCGGGAAGCTGTCCTGCACGTCGGCGCCGGCGCTGCGCAGGCGCTTGCGCAACTGCACGATGTCGGGGCCGAAGGCGGAGAAGTCGTGCGCGATCGACAGCGCGCGCTCGGCGCCGACATACAGGCGCGCCGGCTGGCCCTGGGCATCCTTGAACCAGAACACCTGGGCCAGGCTCACGGTCTGGTCGTAGCCGGCGTTGTGGAACACGCCGAGGATCACCGAGTAGCTGCCGGGGTCGCGCAGACCGAGCGGGCGCGCCGCGCCGGTGACCTCGTTGCGCTCGGACTTGTAGTGTCCAAGCACGTAGGAGCGCAGCGTGCGCTCGCGGTTGTCGGCGCCGGCGGCCTTGTTGTAGGCGATGCGGTGGGCGGGCACCAGCAGGGTGGTGACCGCGTCCACCAGGGTGGACTTGCCCGAGCCGATGTCGCCGGTCAGCAACCCGTTGCGGCCATCGAGCTGCAGCGTCCACACGTGGCGGTCGAAGGTGCCCCAGTTGAGCACCTCGAGGCGCTGCAGGCGGAAGCCCGACAGCGTGTCGTCGGCGACGAAGTCGAGGCCGAGGGATTGGGGGTCGGTCATGCGAGACACCTGTGGTGCGCAGCGGCCCTTCCTGCGGCAGTGGCGGCGGGAGGGGCGGCGGGGTGCGGTGCGTCAGGGCTGTTGTTCGCGGCTGCCGCCGCTCCTACAGGGGGCTCGACGGTTTCAGGGTTCATCGGACGGGTTCTCCTTGCCGGCGGCGAGTGCGGCCCGGTAGCCGGCGAGGCGGGCGTCGAAGTCGGCGAGCCACTGCGCATCGACGAAGGCCTTGAGGATGCGGCGCACCTCGTAGCTGGGCGGGGTCGTGGCGCTGGCGGCGGTGGCGGACTTGAGGCGGGCGAGGAAGCCGAGCTCGACGACCTTGTTGATCGTGGCGTCGATCTGGTCGATCAGGCGCGCCTCGTTGGGGCCCTCGGGCAGGAACACGCGCACCAGCTCGACGATGTCGTCGCGCCCGAGCACCAGGCGGGTGTCACCACCACCCGCGTCGAACTCGGCGAGCTTCTTGCGCAGCAGGGCGAGCACCAGGCTCACCGGATAGGACAGCGGCCGGCGCGCGACCAGGCGCGGCAGGCGGGGCGCAGGGTCGTCTTCGGCGGGCTCGGGGCGACCGCGCAGGAAGGCGTAGCCCTCGGCCTCGTCCAGCACCAGCTCAAGGTTGAGCACGGCGACGTATTCGCGCACGCGCGCCTGCAGTCCGAGCAGGGTGCTCCACTGGCGCTCGTCGCTTTCGCGATAGAGCACGCCCTTGAGCAGGCCAATGAGCAGCACCGACAGGTCCGGCGCCGGGGCGGGAGCCGGGGGCGCACCCGTGTTCGGGTCGAGGTCGTCGTCTTCCATGCGGGCGGGGGGCGTGTGAGGGGGCATTCTGGGGACGAGGTTCAGCGCATGAAGAGGATGCGCGGCAGCTGGGCCTTGCGGGTGACCGTGCTGCCGTCGGCGGCGAGCGCCTGCCAGGTGATCGGCTCGGGGCTGTCTTCGTCGACGGTGGTGGTGAAGGCCTCGCTGCCGAGCTGCAGGTAGGCGACCAGCTCGGCCAGGCCCTGCTGCAGCGGCTGCGCGGCGACCAGTGCGCCCAGGGTGACCTGGGCGCGGTCCTGCAGGGCGTGACGGATGTGGCGGGCGAGGCGCGCCTTGTCCACCGTGACCTGCTCGAAAAGCGCGCTCGGGTCGACGTCCTCGGCGCCGGCTTCCACCTGCAGGTCGGCGATCACCGGCCTGATTGCCGGGGTGAACAGCGGGCGCTCCATTGGCAGCTCGATGGCGATGGCGGGCAGCGCGACCTCGGTGACCGTGTCCGCGGGGGGCGTGGCACGCACGGCGAGCGCCTTGCTCTCGATGCCGTGCAGCAGATCCATGATGCGGCGATTCTCCAGCCAGGCCTGGTCGTCGAGAAAGCGGCGCAGCTGCTGCGACAGTTGCGCCACCGTGCGCTGGGTGTGCTCGCCGGCCTCCAGCCAGTCGTAATGCACGCGCCGGGTGCGTGCATCCGGCTCGAGGTCGGCCACCGCCGGCAGCGCCAGCACCTGGTCGAGCAGGGTGGTGAGCTCTTCCTGGCGGCGGCTCGAGAGCAGGAAATCCCAGAACGCGCGGAAGCTGCGCCCCTGGTCGGAGTCGCCGATCGCGTCGCGCTCGCCCATGATCTGTTCGAGCAGCTCGCCCTTGCTGCCTTCCCACAGCGCGATGCGCTCGCGCACCCGGCGGTCGAGCTGGCGGAAGTTGTATTCGACCTCGCGGAAGTCGGCGAGCAGCTCACGCGCGCCCTGCATGAACTGCTGGAAGCGGTCCTTCAGCGCGGTGTCGTCGAGCAGCTCGATGTCGCCGGCAAGCACGCGCGCGATCTCGGCGTCGATCTCGTCGCGCCTGCGCTGCAGCTCGGCGATGCGCTTGGCGGGGTCGGCCTCGCTGCCCGCGCTCATCTGCTTGAGCAGCTCGAACAGGGTGAGCAGGCGCGACTCGGTGCCGACGAACTGGCGCTCGCTCAGCTGTGCCAGCCAGGCGAGCGCCTTCTCGGTGGCCGGGGTGAGGTCGAACTGGGCTTCGTCGGTGCCCGGCTTGTAGAACTTGCGCAGCCAGCCCTTGTCTGCCGACGCCCAGTCGTTGAGGTAGTCGAGCGCCGGCTTGGGGAAGGCATCGCCGCCGCGGGTGAGGCGCAGCGCGTAGAGCTCGTCCTCAAGCGCCTCGGCCAGATCCGCCGCGGGCATCACGCGCACGTTGGGGGCGACGAACACGCGGTGCAGGAAGCTCGCCACCAGCGCCGCATGGTCCAAGCGCAGCAGCCGCCACGCCGGGTGATGGGTGCGCAGGGTGTCGAGGGTGGCGAAATCGAGAGGCACGGCGCAGCGGCGTGTGGCAAGAGGGTGTGGATTCGGGAGTCGCGGGCGGGGTAAGGGCGTGGATGTCACCCTTCAATCCGTCGGTGACGTGGCAAGCACCGGCAACCGGGTTGGAAAATAGCGCCTTTCGGGCGATGTGTCAGCGCCGGGGCACGAAACTTCTCTGTCGGGCGGTGGTGTCCCCGGGTTGCCGGTGCGAGGTCATCCGACGCCGCAGCGCAGATCCGTCGCGAGCGCTGGTGCGCAAGCATCGGTGGCGCGGTGGTCTTGACGCCGATGGCGGTCTGCGCGCGGCAGTGCCGCGGCGACAGGCCGTGGGCGCGGCAGCGCTTGGTCCTTCAGGAACTCGAAAATCAGGCATTTCAAGAGCGATCAGGCGGATGGAAGCGGGCCGGATCCATCCCCTCCCTCGCAAAGCTTCGCCTGCGCCTGGATCAGCTTGAGCCCGGGCGGCAGCGATTCGCTGAAGCTGCGGCGGCAGTCGGCGTCGTCGAGGCTGACGACCTCGCGCACCATGGTGGTATGCGCTATAGCTGGAAGCCGACCGGGCGCAACAGCTACGACATCGTCGAGCGCGAGAGCGGCGCGAAGAAGTGGACGGCGACCCGCGTCGACCTGGTGTTCGGCTCGAACTCGATCCTGCGCGCCTACGCCGAGGTGTATGCCCAGGACGACAACCAGGAGAGGTTGGTGCGCGACTTCGTCGCCGCGTGGACCAAGGAGATGAACGCGGACCGCTTCGACCCGCGCTGATCTGGGCTCCGGCCGCAGTTCGCTCCCGCCCATACCGCGCGACGGCGCGGTGTGGGCGGTTTGTTTTCAGCGCGCGCTGCCGTCATGCGCCGGGTGTGTCCGCCGCATTCGCGCTCAGGGCGCCTCCCAGGCCAGCATCGCCATAAGCGCGCGCGGTGGGCTGGCGAACTTGGCGCGCGAACGGGAGTCCAGTCCCGCAGCGAGCGATTTTCCTGACCTCAACGCTTCCTCGCAGGAGGTTCTTGAACTTGAAGACCTGGCTGCAGCGCCTGTTCGATGTTCGCCGCGACGAAGTGCTGCCGGTGTGCCTGGCGGTGGCCTTCTTCTTCTGCGTGCTGGTGGCGCTGATGATCCTGCGCCCGGCGCGCGAGGCGCTCGGGCTGCGCGGCGGCATCGACGCGGTGCGCTGGCTGTTCATGGGCACGGCGCTGGTCGCGCTGCTGGTCAATCCGCTGTTCGGCTGGTTGGTCAGCCGGCTGCCGCGGCTGCAGTTCATCTCGGCGACCTACGCGTTTTTCGCCTGCAGCCTGGTGGGTTTCTTCCTGCTGCTGGTATGGACGCCCGAGGCGGTGGGCGTGGTCAGCGGGCAGGTGTTCTATGTGTGGTTCAGCGTCTTCAACCTGTTCGCCACCATGGTGTTCTGGGCGCTGATGGCCGACCGCTTCGCGCTTGAGCAGGGCAAACGCTTCTTCGGCCTGATCGCGGTCGGCGGCACGCTGGGGGCGATCGCCGGGCCTTGGCTGGCCTCGCAACTGGCAGCGCCGCTGGGCACGCCGGCGCTGCTGCTGGTGTCGGCGGGGTTCCTGACGGCGGGGTTGGCGGCGGCGTGGGGGATTGCGCGCGTGCGTCCGCCGCGGACTGCGCCGGCGGCAGAGGCGGCGGGACCCGGAGAGCTGGTGACGAGAGAGTCGGTGACGGGAGAGCGGGTGCGAGGCGAGGGGGCGCCCGCGGACGAGGCGTGCGCGCCGATCGGCGGCAGCGCCTGGGCTGGCGTGCGCGCGGTGTGCGCCTCGCGCTACCTGATGGGGATCGCCGCTTATGTCGTGATCCTGGCGGTGATGGCGACCTTCCTCTACTTCACCCGGCTGCAGATGGTGGCCGAGCTTGGCGACGACCTCGACCTGCGCACCACGATGTTCGCCCGCATCGACCTGATCACTCAGATCGCCACCCTGCTGCTGCAGGCGCTGGTGGCCGGGCGGCTGATGCAGCGGGTGGGCGTGCCGCTGACCCTGGCGCTGCTGCCGCTGACCACCGCGCTCGGCTTCGTCGGCCTGGCGATGGTGGGCTCGCTGGCGGCGCTGGTCGCCTTCGAGGCCGCCTTCCGCGCGGTGCAGCGCGCGCTGATGCGGCCGGCGCGCGAGACGCTGTTTACCGTGCTGTCGCGTGAGGACAAGTACAAGGCCAAGGCCTTCATCGACACCTTCGTCTATCGCGGCGGCGACGTGGTCGGCGCGCAGCTCGAGGGCCTGCTCGGGCGCCTGGGCATGGGGCTGGCGGCGCTGGCGAGCGTCGCGGTGCCGCTGGCGCTGCTGTGGGCCGCGCTGGCGCTGTGGCTGGGGCGCACCCAACAGCGCATGGCCGCGAGCTCGGAGCCTGCGCGCGCGGCGCAGGACGTGCGGCGTCACGATGTGCGTGGCCAGGTTCGATGACCGTTTCTGAGCAAACCCGATGGAGGCGTTCGCCATGATTTCCCGCCGTGACTACCTGAAGCTGTGTCTTGCCACCGGCGTGACGCTGAGCCTGAAGAGCGCGCCGTCGTGGGCCGCGGGTCAGGCCGGCGCGCCCAACGCGGACAGGACGCTGGAACTGATCACCCGCGACATCCCCGCGTCCGGCGAGCGTCTGCCCGCAGTCGGGCTGGGGAGTTCGGCGACCTTCGCCGAGGTCGCGCGTAGCGCGGACATCGCGGCCGTGCGCGAGGTGCTGCAGGCGCTGGTCGAGCATGGCGGCCGGGTGTTCGACACCGCACCGTCTTACGGCGCCTCGGAGGCGGTGGCTGGACGCATCGCGGCCGAGCTCGGCATCACCGACAACCTGTTCTGGGCGACCAAGCTCAACGTGGCGGGCTGGGGCGGCGGGCGTGCCGACCCCGCGGCGGCGCGGGCGCAGCTCGATACCTCGTTCCAGCGCCTGGGCAAACCGGTGCTCGACCTGATCCAGGTGCACAACCTCGGTGACGTGCCGGTCCAGCTCGGCCTGCTCAAGGAGCTGCGCGCGGAGAAGCGCGTGCGCTACATCGGCGTCACCACCACCTTCCCGCGCCAGTACGCGGAACTCGAGCAGATCCTCGCCCGCGAGCCGATCGACTTCATCGGCATCGACTACGCGATCGACAACCGCACGATGGAGGAGCGCATCCTGCCGCTGGCGCAGGACCGCGGCGTGGGCGTGCTGGTCTATGCGCCCTTCGGCCGCACCCGGCTGTGGGAGCGCGTGCGCGGTCAGGCGCTGCCGGCGTGGGCGGCGGAGTTCGACGCGCACTCGTGGGCGCAGTTCTTCCTCAAGTTCGTGCTCGCGCACCCGGCCGTCACCGTCGCCACGCCGGCCACCAGCAAGGCGCGCCACATGATCGACAACCTCGGCGGCGCGCTCGGGGCGCTGCCGGATGCGGACCTGCGGCGGCGGATGATCGGGCTGGTCGAGGGGCTGTGAGCATCGACCGAGGCAGCGGCGTCCGTGCGCGGGCGGCAGTCAGTGCGCGGCAGTCGGGGGGTGGTTCAACGGAGCGACGTGTGGCGTAAGTCAGTCTGCGTGGCGGTGAGCACGCGGAGCGTGTGCGTTGCTCACGGGTTCCTTACCCCGCACTCAGCGAGTCGAATCCGGCGTAGCCCGAGATGAAGCGCAGCTTGCCTTCGCGCAGGAAGCGCTTGAAATCCCAATCCCCTTCACCCAGCCGGGCGGCGAGTTCGGCGCGGAAGATGTAGGTCCATGCGCGCGCGACCGTACCGTCGGCAAGCGCGACCTCGACGATGCGACGCTCGTACTCCTCGCCCTCGAAGCGGTCCAGACGCGGCCATGCCGCGGGCGGCAGGTCGAGGTAGAGCACGCCGCACACCTGATGACCGGCGCGGGCGACCATGCCGGGATATTCGGCGCCGATCACCGGGTGGCGACGATAGCCGTCGAGCGTGGCGCTGCAGTGCGCGGCGCGGATGCCGGTGACCGTGCTCATGATGTCCTCGCTCATCAGCGAGCCGTAGGTGAAGCAGGCGGTGGGGTCCATGGCGGCTGTCTGCTGCGAAGAAAGTGGTGGCAATCGGATTCAGGCTGCAGGGTGATTTTTTGCGACGGGCGAGTTCACTTACACCGTGAGGTCCGCGGGCCACAGGAAATACGGTCCGAACTTCGGACTCATGCGGAATTCGCCGCCGGCTGCCTTGCCTGCGCCGGTGATGTAGGTCTTCTCATCGCGCAACTCCAGCAGTCCACAGGCGATCAGGCGTTCGTTCAGCTCCGCGGTCTTCACGCCGAGTGCCTTGGCAAGTTTCGAGGTAGTCAGTTTGCTTGGGCTGGGGCCGGGATCCGCGGTCGTCTCGGTCGCGGAGGTTTCGGCCTCGGGTGCTGCGAGTGGCAAGGGTGACTCGGCGGTGTCCAGGGGCGGCGTGCTGGCTGGCGGGAGCGGGGTCGGGCACAGCATCTGCTCGGTGATCCCGAATCTCGCGCGGTAGTTCGGCATGAGCGGCCGATGCAGCGCCACGAGCTGGCGGGCGATCGCTGTCAAGGTGTCGACGCCGACGACCTTGGCCATCAACAGCGGCGATCCGGAGTCGATGTTCTTGTTGATCCAGCGCTCGAGGTGGTCGGACTTGACCACGCGGCGCGTGTCGAACTTTTCCGGTCGCCCGATGCGCGCATTCTTCGATACCAGCACCACCGACTCGAAGCTCGGCTGCAGGCGGATGCCCAGCCGTGTGGGCATGTCGAGCGTCTTGAAGACATCCTGCAGCACTGCGATGTGGCGCTCGTTCTGCTCGAGTGGGGACGGAATGCCGCGCGGCTTGCCGGCGAACCAGATCGAGAACTCGCCCTGCTCGTTGATCGAAACCCCTTCGCTGAAGTGCTTGGTCTCGAGCACATAGACCTCGAGCAGGCGGTTGAGGATCAGGTGGTCGATCTGCGCGACGCGGCCGTTGTGCTCGATGCGCAGGTCGTGGATGACGATGCGGTTCTTGCTTGCGCCGCTGTAGAAGTCGATGTCGTAGGCGGATTCGCGCTCGCCCTTGATGCCGGCGCGGAGGAACTTCAGCTCGCGCTCGAGGTGCTGTTTGGTTGCCGCGGGAAGGCCTGGGGCGGCGAGGTAGCTCTCCAACTCGGCGAGTTGTGGGGCCTTGGTGTCGGCTTCTTTGAGGATCATGGGCGGAGGTGGATCAAGCCGTTGCCAGAGCATCGGGGTGATCATTGGATTGCATTCGAGGAAATTCGAATGTTATCCGAGTAGCGAGGTGTGGGCCGTGACGTGGAGCGCGGATGGGATGAGAACCGGGATGCTGTATGGGACCAAGAGGACGGCTTGCCCCGCCGGATCCGTCAGTTCTCCTGGTAGGCACGCTCGATCAGTGGTCGTGCTTTCTCGAAATCGGCTGTGGCGCGCAGCGTAAGCTCCAGATCGCCTGTTCCCCAATGGCCGATCTTGCTGACGTCGCGGGTAAAGCCAGGCTCCAGCGCCACCGTCGTGGGGTCGAGCTTGAGGGTCAGGAACACATGAGGATCCTGTTTCGAGATCAGCGACATGCAGACGAAGTTTTTCAGGCGGCGAAAGGCAACGTAGAGCTTGACGGGCTTTTCGATGATGTCGTCGCCTTGGGCGAGGATGAAGCTGCGCGTCTGCTCAAACAGGGCGAGCAGTTCGGGAGAGGCACTGGCGAGCTGGTCAGCGTGGGTCTTCATCGCCAGCGTTGAGGCTGCAGGTGCTTTCAGCGCCTTCGGCAACTCGGTGCCATTGACTTCAGTTGTGGCCGTCAGGCTGGCCGCGCTTGCGGCATTGACGAGTTCGAACAGCAGAAGATCATCACCGAACAGCTTGTAGCGGATCAGCTCGATGTTGCGATTGATCTGTGCCACGGCATGTTCGTCGTAGCGCGTGAAATCGGCGGCGATGCACAGGAGGCGAGTGCCGCTCCACTCTATCCTGGCTGCTTCGTCCTTGCCCAGCTTGTCCATTACCAAGAGGCGGAAGTCGGCTTTGTGGTCGAGTAGCCAGTCGAGATAGAACAGGCCCTGGTTGATGACGTTCTCGTTGCTATGGCGCTTGTACTCGATGATGACCGGGCACCCGTTTTCATCCAGCCCAAGGGAGTCGATCCTGCCGCGATGCTTGGCTCCGGTGCTGTACTCACCGGCGAGAAAACGCACGCCGAGGAAAGCCTCCATTCGGGCTTCGATGACGTTCTGCAAGGTTTTCTCGATGGAGGCAGCTTTGCCGGCGAGCTCGGTGGCGTACGTGCTGGAGTAGCGGAAGAGTTTGATGTCGCTCATATCGCTGATTTCCTGTGTGGATGGTGAATGCCGTCAGGCGGCCGGAGACTGCGTCGCCCACCACACCGACATCGGCACCGCGTACAGCCCCGCCCCGAAGGCCACGTATTCCCGCCCGGCGTAAAGCACGATGCCGCGCTGGAAGCGCTCGGGCTCGGTCTCCTGCAGGTGGCGCAGGCCCTTGAAATCCTTGCCGTCCACCGTGGCGGCGGCCTTCACTTCGATGCCGGCCAGCTTGCCGTGGCGGTCTTCGAGCAGGAAGTCGACCTCGATGCCGGTCTGCGTGCGGTAGTGCCACAGCGACAGGCCACGGGCGGAAAAGGCGAGGTGTTTCAACAATTCGGCGCAGACGAAGGTCTCGACCAGGTCGCCGGGCAGGCCGGGGGCGGTGGCGAGGGTGTCGGCGGTGTGGCCGGTGAGGTGGGCGAGCAGGCCGGAGTCGGGAAGGAAGATCTTGGGCGCCTTGACCAGGCGCTTGGCGGGGTTGCGTTCCCAGGCGGGCAGGCGGTGGATGAGGAACAGCGTCTCGAGCAGGGTGAAGTAGCGCTTGAGCGTGGTCTGCGCGATGCCGCTGCTGCGCGCGAGTTCGGCGAAATTGAGCAGGCTGGCGCTGCGATGAGCGAGGAGCTGGACGAGATTTGGCAACTCGGTGAGCTGCTCGAGGTTGGCCAGTTCCCGCACGTCGCGCTGCAGCACGGCTTGCAGGTAGCTGTCGAACCAGGCCTGGCGGCGACGCGGGGTGTTGCGCGCGACCGCTTCCGGGAAGCCGCCGGCGAGCAGGGTGTCGATGAAGAAGTCGCGCTCGCACGGCGGCACGGGGCGGGTGGTGAGGTCGCCGTCGAAGAGCCACTCGGCGCGATTGCGTTGCGGGTCGCCGGCACGTTCGGCGCACGACAGAGGCGTCAGCGGAACGATCTCCATGCGCCCGGCGAGCGAATCGGCGAGCGCGGGTAGCAGCATCACGTTGGCCGAGCCGGTCAGCAGGAAACGGCCGGCCGCCTGGCCGCGGGCGCGGTCACGATCGACCGCTGCCTTGATGGCGAGGAAGAGTTCCGGTGCGCGCTGGATCTCGTCGATGACGACCGGCCCGGCGAGCGCGGCGATGAAGCCGGCCGGGTCGGAGCGCGCGGCGGCCAGCGTGGTGTGGTCGTCCAGCGTGAGGTAGCGGCGCGGGGTGGCTTCGCGCAGTGATTGCGCGAGCGTGCTCTTGCCGGTCTGGCGGGCGCCGTTGAGCAGCACGACGGGCGTGTCGGCCAGGGCTTCGAGCAGCAGCGGAGCGATGTGACGGTCGTACATGAGTGCGACTTTAGCGCTGTAGGGAGACGAAAATCAACCATTGAGGGGTTGAAAATCATCCACTCAATGGACGATTTTCAACCATTTGAAGTGCAGTCAGGCGGATGAAAGTGACCCGGCTCGGCGGTCCGCACAGCGGTCGCCCGCCCTCCCCGGCGCCTAGATCAGCTTCAACCCCGGCGGCAGCGATTCGCCGAAGCTGCGGCGGCGGTCGGCGTCGTCGAGGCTGACGATCTCGCGCACCATGGTGATCCAGCTCTGCGGGGCGCGGATCGCGGTGAGGCGGCGCGCCACCTCGTCGCGCAGTTCGGGGGCGAGGTCGCGGGTGCGGTCGCCGGTGAGGCGGGCGATCTGGGCGGCGGCGAAGGCGGCGGGCTCGATGGTCTTCCAGTCGAGCGCGAGCACTGCCTGCAGCCACTCGGCGGCCGTCTCCGGCGGCACCACGTTGTGCGCGCTGCCGTACAACGACTCGCGCGCGCCGACGCGGCCGAGCGCCCACCAGGTGTGTGGGTTCTCGCCGGGGCGCTGCAGACGTTCGAGCAGCCAGCGGCCGACCTCGATGCGGTGCATCGCCGGCACGCGCTCGAGCGCGGCGGACAGCCGCACCATGTCGTCGTAGCTGCCCTGCACCGGGTCGCCACGGCGGCGCGCGGCGTCGGCGTGTTCGAGGTGGCCGGCGAGCACCTCGAGGATCTGCAACTGGCGGTCTTCGTCGAGGCCGCCGGCGCTGCGCCGCCACAGCGTCCACCATTCGCTCCAGTTGTTGCTCTCCTGGACGTACTGGATGCCCTGCACGAACAGCGCCCACAGCTGGTCGATGCGCCAGTCGTCGAGCGCGGCGCCCAGGCCCGGGCGCAGGCAGTAGCCGGCGAGGTTGAGCCACACGCGCTCGTGCTCGGCCGAGCGCCGGCGGCGGCGAGCGCGTTCGAGCAGGGCGTCGAACAGGGTGCGCAGCAGCGCCATGTCCCAGTCTTCGCGGCGGCCGAGCACGCGCTCGAGGCGGCTGCGGAGCTGGCGGACTTCCTTGGGGGCGACCTGTTGCGCCTGGCCGCCGAAGGTCTGCTCGATCAGGGCGAGCGCCTGGGCGAGCCGCGGGTGGGCGCCGGCGGTGGCGTTTGCGGCGGAGGCGTCGGCGGTGTCCGCAGCGGCTTCGGCGCGCACCTGGAAGGCCAGTTGCCAGCGGCGCTCGGCATCGTCGACGCTGACGCACTGCATCTCCAGCGTGCCGACCTCGGTCAGGATGGCGACCAGGCGCACGGCGACGTTTTCCTTGCGCCCGGCGCTGGTCGGCGGCAGGCGGGCGGTGAGCGGTGGCAGGTGGATGAAGTCGTCGGTGGCCAGGTCGACCAGCTCGCCCGCCTGCCAGGCGGTGTCGCTGGTCGAGGACACGAGGTGAAAGCGCACCGGCTGGCCGAGGCGCAGCGCGAAGCGGCGTTCGGGCAGCGCCAGCTCGACGCCCGATTCGGTGCCGCGCGGCAGCACGCAGATCGCGCGCGACGCCTCGCCGGCGTCCTCGACTACCAAAAAGTAGCTGCGCGCGGAGCCGCCACCGATGCCGGGGCCGAGCCCGGCGCGGGCGGCCCGCACCAGGGCGAAGGCGACCGCGCCGCGGGCGACGGCGACGTCGGGCGCGTCGTTGTGCAGCACGCGTGGGGGGGCGCCGCGCCACTGGGTGAGCAGGCCTTCGAGGCGCGCGGACAGCGCATTGGCACGGAACACGCCGCCGTTGAGCAGCAGGGTGTCGGGTGTGGCGCGCGGGGTGTCGGCGCTGCCCGGGGCGGGGGTGTCTGCCTTGGAATCGGCTTTCGCGCCTGCGTCGGCGTCTGTGCACGCGGGCAGTCCGAGCGCCGTGCGCGCGACCTTGGCGTGGCGCTGCACGAAGGCGGCCAGATGGCGGCTGATCGCCGGGTCGGCGGGATAGGGCAGGCCGAACTCGACGATCGCGGCGCGGCGACGCTGCGGCAGCGCGTCCGGCCCGCCGAGCGGCAGGAAGCCGTCGACGATCAGGCGCTCGACCTCGTCGCGGCCGAGCTCGACGGAGCGTGCACCGCCGATGAGCCGTGACCCTGCGCCGAGCAGCGTGACCGTGACCTTGTCGGGCGCGTCCTCCGCCAGCAACTGCTCCTTGGCCACCCGGCAGCGCTGCACCAGTTGCGACAGGCGCGCAGCGGACAGGCGCTCCGCCCTGCCCTCACCGCTCGCGCCCAGACGCTGCTCGACCAGATGGGCGAGCGCCAGGTCCATGTTGTCGCCGCCCAGCATCAGGTGGTCGCCGACGCCGATACGGGTCAGGCGCGGCGGGCCGCTGCCGTCCGCGGCGGGCTCGACCTGGATCAGGGTGAGGTCGGTGGTGCCGCCGCCGACGTCGCACACCAGCACCAGGCGCGATCCGGCGAGTTCGTCCGCGAGACGGTCGCGATGGCGGAACAGCCAGTCGTGGAAGGCCGCCTGCGGCTCTTCGAGCAGGCGCAGGCGGGGCAGGCCGGCCAGGCGCGCGGCCTCGACGGTGAGTGCGCGCGCGCCCTCGTCGAAGGAGGCCGGCACGGTGAGCACGATGTCCTGCGCTTCGAGCGGCGCGTGGGGGTGATGCGCGTTCCAGGCTGCGCGCACGTGGGCGAGGTAGCTCGCACTCGCCACCACCGGCGACACCTTGGCCACGTCTTCGGCGGCACCCCAGGGCAGGATGGCGGCGTTGCGGTCGACGCCGGCGTGCGACAGCCAGCTCTTGGCGCTGGCCACCGCGCGCCCCGGCACCTGGGCGCCGAGCTCGCGCGCGAAAGTGCCGATGACTGCGGGCGGCGCGCCGGCGAGCGGCGCGTCCGGCCACGGCAGGCGCAGGCTGGCGGCGTCGAGTTCGCCGTCGGCGGGGTGGTAGCGCAGCGAAGGCAGCAGCGCGCGCGCCGCGACCTCGCCGCGGCCGACGAGCTGGTCGATCTCGAACAACCGGATGCGGTCGTCGCCCTCAGCGGCGAAGGCGACGACGGTGTTGCTGGTGCCGAGGTCGATGCCGACGGTGTAGCGCGCCACGGCGGTGGGCGCCTTACCCGGCGGTGACACCGGCCTGCGCGTCGTCGCCTGCGGCACTGCCATCGCCGCGCACGTCGAACTGCACCTTCCAGCGCGCGCTGCCGTCTACCGGCAGGGCTTCGAGCTCGAGCGTGCCGGTCTCGGTGACGCGCGCGTGCAGCTTCACGCGCACGATGTCGCCCGGGCGGCGGCCTTCGGCGGGCAGCGTGGCCTCGATCTCTTCGAGCTCCTGCAGCTCGTCATCGGTCCAGAAATCGAGCAGGGTGCCGACCTCGTCCTGGCGCCGCACCGAGGAGCCGAAGAAGCGGAAGCGCACCGGCTCGCCCACCACCAGGCCGAACTCCTGCGCGGGCAGCGCGGCCTCGCTGCCTTCTTCCATGCCGAAGGGCGCGAGGCACAGGGCTTCGAGCGGCGGCTCCATGCCGGGGATGGCCGGCATCGCGGACTCCACGCCGACGTAATAGGCACGCGCGGTGCCGCCGCGGATGCGCACGCCGCGACCGCGGCGCACGTAGCCGTAATAGGCCGCGCCGCGTGCCACCGCGAGGTCGAGGTCGGCGCCGCCGAGCAGCCGCGCGGGCGGGGCGCCGTCGGCGGTGAGCCAGGCGTTGAGGAGGTCGAGCACACGCGCAGAGATCAGCGCGGACTTGAGCACGCCGCCGTTGAACAGCACCGCGGTGGGATGCAGGAACTGGCTGCCGTCGGGCTGTGCGGCAAAGCCGTCGAGCTCAGCCGTGGCGCCGAGCTGGCGGGTGAGGAAGGCGGCCAGGTGGCGGGTGATCGCCGCATCCTGCGCATAGGGCAGACCGAGCTGGGTGAGCGCGCCGCGCGCGCGGCTGATCGGTTGCTCGGTCACCGTGACCTGCGGGAAGAAGCCGTCGACCAGCGTCGCGCCGAGCTCGTCGCGGCTGACCTCGGTGCGGATCGAGCCGCCGATCAGCTTCGAGCCGCGGCTCGGCACCACCACCGGCACGGCCTCGAGCGCTGGGTCGCTCAACAGCGCTTCCTTGGCTGCACGGCAGGCGTGGGCGAGCGCGCGTGTCTGCCACGGGTCGAGCCGCGTGCCCTGCGCCGCCAGCTTGCGGGTGACGGCGTAGGCGAGCGCGAGGTCCATGTTGTCGCCGCCGAGCAGGATGTGCTCGCCGACCGCGACGCGGTGCAGCTCGAGGTTGCCGTCGCGCTCGAGCACCGCGATCAGCGACAGGTCGGTGGTGCCGCCGCCGACGTCGACCACCAGGATCAGGTCGCCGCGCTTGACGTCCTTGCGCCACTGCCCGGCGCTGCGCTGGATCCAGCTATAGAGCGCGGCCTGTGGCTCTTCGAGCAGGGTGATGTGCGGATAGCTCGCAGCCTGCGCGGCCTCGGCGGTCAGCTCGCGCGCCGCGGGGTCGAACGAGGCCGGGATGGTGACGGTGATGTCCTGGGCGTCGAAGGGCGAATCGGGATGGGCGGCGTTCCACGCTGCGCGCAGGTGCGACAGGTAGCGCACCGAGGCGGTGAGCGGCGAGATGCGCGCCACCTCGGCCGGCGCCTCGGCGGGCAGGATGTCGGCGCGGCGATCCACACCCGGGTGGCACAGCCAGCTCTTGGCGCTGGCGACGAGGCGGATCGGCGTCGCCGCGCCGCGGCTGCGGGCGAATTCGCCGACCGCGTAATCCTGCGCCGCGACCCACGGCAGGCCGAGCTCACCCGGCGCGAGCTCGTCGGCGTGCGGCAGGTAGAGGAAGGATGGAAGCAGAGCCCGGTCCTCGACGCTGCCGGGGCCGGTGAGCTGGGGAATCTGCAGCACCTGCTGCGCGGCCTTCTCGCCGTCGCTGGCTTCGAGGTCGACATAGGACAGCGCGCAGTGGGTGGTGCCGAGGTCGATGCCGATGGCGTAGCGGGCGGGGGCGCTCACAGCTCCACCTCCGCCTGGGCGATCACGCTGGCGTCGTGCGCTTCGGTCAGCCTGGGCAGGCGGGTGTCGGTGACGCGCCAGCCGCGGTGGCCGAGGCTGCCGGTGAAGGGCGGCTTGCCGACCACCTTGCCGGTGAGGCGCACGGCGCCGGCGTCGAAGCCTTCGGCCAGGGTGATGCGGCAGCCTTCGGATTCGGACCGGACCGGCTCGATGCTGAAGTGCTCGCCCAGCACCTTGCGGCAGCCTTCATGCACCACGCGCGCGGCGGCGCCGATGTCGGCATCCGAATAGGCGGCGACATCTTCCTGCACGAAATCGACGAAGCGCGCCTCGCGCTGGAGCAGGCCGAGCAGTTGCAGGGCGGCTTCGGGGGTGGTTTCGCGGACGATGACGGGCTGGGGCTCGGCGGCGGGTGCGATGGACGCGTCGGCCGCGGGCTGCTCGTCTTCGGCCTCGTCGCGCTGGAGTTGTGCGGCGCGTTCGGCGTTGAACAGGACGGAGAAGGCGAGGCCGATGCGGCGGAAGAAGGAGGGGGTGGTGCGAGCCATGAGGAGGGTCCTTTAGCCTGAGTTTGTTGCGTCGCAATATAGCTCAGATCGCATGAACTTTCAGGCCGCGCCGCCGGACGCGCGTTTGCCCGCGCCCGACCCGGCCCGCGTCGACGCTCAGCCCTTGTGCAGCACGTCGCCGAACACCGTGTATTCGCCGTCCTTGCGCTCCGGTCCCGGCGCATCGTAGAGCGCGAGCCAGCCCGGTGTGTGGGTGGTGAGCGTGGGCGGCAGCGCGCACAGGGCCTCCGCGCGATTGGTGCCGCGCCCGTGGGGCAGTGACACCAGGGTCTCGAGCCCGCTCTGGAAGCGCACCGGCTCGCGGTTGGCGGCCAGGTCGGGGCGGGCGTTGGCCCACTTGAAGACGTGGATGTCGCCGTCGAGCACCATCGTCGGCCCGGCGAGGATGTAAAGGTCGTCGCCCGCAAAGTGCAGGTCGCGGATGCCCAGGCCTTCGAGTTGCAGGAAGTGCTTGCGGATCAGGGTGCCCGCGTCATCGAGCGGCACCAGGCGCAGGTGCCCGCCCTTGGCTTCGACTGCGAGCTCGAGCACCGCCGACCAGCCGCGCAGCACCGGGCCGCGCAGTCCGACCAGCAGCCGGCTGCCGTCCACGGCGAGCCCTTCGATGTCGAAGCCGTTGTCCTTGCCCGGGATGGCCATGTACGGCCCGAAATGACGGTCGTCTGCCAAGGCCTGGGTGAGCAGGTTCGACTCGGCATCGCCTTTGAGGCGCAAGGCTTTACGACCGTCTTTCGCTTCCTGCACCAGACGCGGCTCTCCGCTGGCATCGGTCTCGATCGGCAGGCAGGCGAGCAGGCGGCGGTTGCGGTCGAGGGTCACCTTTGCCAGGCGCTTGGCGTTCGAGGCGTTGTCGCGGTCGTCCTCGGCGTTCTTGCGCTTGAGCCCATGCGAGCCCACCACCCACAGATAGCCGTCGGCGACGGCCATGCCTTCGAGGTCGGCTTCCTCGTCCGCGGCGCCGGGCAGGTCGAGCAGATCGGCGAGCGGGAAGCTGCGGCCCTCGCCAAAGCGCAGCAGTTCGGACCCTACGGGATCGAGGCGGCGCAGGCGGTCGATGGCGCAGGCCTCGTCGCCGGCGACCCACAACCAGTCGCCGGAAAACGCGGCGCCGGAGAGGTTGGTGTGAACCAGCGCGCCGGGGGTGAACTCGAGGCGGACGGCGTTGGCGATGCGTTGGCTGGGCATTGGGCGGACCTTTGGTTGGGAGTCGATCTGGAGGCTGGGTCTGAAGGCTGCGGAACTGCAAGCACGATCGCGGGCGCGCTGCGCGGCCAGGTGAGTGCCTGACGGAGTCGCGAGCCGCTCACCCGCGCAGGAAGGCCTGCAGGTCGGCGAGCAGCGCCTCGGGCGCCTCTTCGGGGCTGAAGTGGCCACAGGGTAGCGCATGCCCGCTGACGGCGTCGGCTTTCTCCCGCCAGGTCGCGAGCACGGCGAAGAGGTCGTGCATCTTGCCGAACTCGCCCCAGATGGCGAGCAGCGGGCAGCGCACGCGCAGGGCGAGGTCGCGCGTGTCATCCCCGAAATCGCGCGTCGCCGCGGTCGTGGCCGATGAGTGCGAATAGTGGGCGTCGTTCACCAGACGCGTTGAGCGCCGTAGCGGTCCATGACCTGGTCGGCGCTCAGCAGCGGCATCGCGTCTTCCAAGGCCTGCGCGACGATCAGGCGATCGAACGGATCGCGGTGATGGAAGGGCAGGCGTGCGACGCGATCGGCATGGCGGACCGAGATGGGCAGGATGTCGAAGCGGTTGCGGGAAAGCTCTCGATCCATGAATGCTGCAAGCGGTTCGGCCAGGCGGTACTTGCCGATGCTGATCTTGATCGCGATTCCGAGTAGCTGGCCGGGCTGACGAAGACCTCGGTCTCCGGATTGCGGATCAGCTCACGCGCAGTGCCCGACAAGGCCGGGTCGTCGAGCAGAAACCACAGCAAGGCATGGGTGTCGAGCAGGACCTTCAAGGCATGTAGTCCTTGAAGTCGGCCAAGTGGTCGTCGTCGGCGACAATCTCGAGCTTGCCGCGGGCGCTGCCCGGTTCGCGAAACTCGCGCGGGGCAGCGGCGGTTTCATCAGGCTTCACGCCATAGCGCTGTTCGATAAACTCTATGAAGTCGAGTGCCTCGCGAGCGGCTTCATCCGGCAGGCGCTGGCTGTGTCGATAGATGACTTCTGCAAGGTTCATGTGAATAGCTCCCGCGCTGGATGCTCGCATACGCCGAAGAGTTGAACACGAGCGCCGTCCTTTTGAACCGTTTCCATTCTGGAAACGGTTGCGAGGCGTCGTGGCCCGCCACGCCTCCCGCCTTCCTACTCGTAGTGCGACCACATCCTGAGCACGCGAACCACGCGCTCCTCGGCGAAGACCTCGTAGACCAAACGGTGCTGGATGTTGATCCGGCGCGAGTAGGCCCCCGCAAGATCACCCACGAGCTTCTCGTAGGGCGGGGGCTTCTGGAAGGGATCGTTCGCCAGGATCTCGAGCAAGTCCTGGGCCTTCGACTTCAGGCCGGCTGCCGCCAGTTTCTTCGCGTCCTTCTGGGCGTGCTTGGAGAACACGAGCTGCCAGCTCACCAGTCGAGTTCCCGGGCACTCTCGTCGAGCGGCTCGGCCATGCCCTCCTTGATGGACTCGCGCATCCCCGGAATGGAAAGCAGGTGAAGCGTTTCCTGGATGGCCTGCCAGTCCTCCGCGGAGAGCAGGACGGCGCTCGTGCGCTTGCCAGCGATGTGGATGGGCTGATGGGACTCTGCGGCCTGATCGATGAGGCGGTACAGGTTGGCCCGTGCTTCGGAAGCGGTGAGCGTGGTCATTGCGGGTCTCCGTCGATGTGGATAACGTACGCGTTAGCGTACGTGGCGTCAATGCTGGCGTTCGTCCGATGGTCGCAAGTT
>Ga0209573_1001564_pt1 | contig 34422 bp, 27 predicted proteins | sample TNRBio252014_DNA_FD_185870 | JGI IMG/M metagenome (GOLD analysis project Ga0209573, IMG submission 185870) | Wastewater treatment Type I Accumulibacter community from EBPR Bioreactor in Madison, WI, USA - TNR Reactor_6/25/2014_ DNA (SPAdes)... | ecosystem: Engineered > Bioreactor > EBPR >...
CTCACCAGCAGCCGTTTAACGGCTGCCCGCAAGGAAAGAACCATGCTTGACGAAGCACGCTCCTTTGCCCTGGCTGCCCACGGTAGCCAACGCTACGGCGATCGGCCGTATTCCTTTCACCTTGACGCGGTCGTCGCCCTGCTCGCCCCCTACGGCAGCCAGGCACAGGTCATCGGCTACCTGCATGACGTGCTCGAGGACACGGCGGTCACCGAGAGCGAAATCCGCGACCGCTTCGGCGCGCTGGTCGCCGACTGTGTCAGCCTGCTTACCGACCTCTCCGGAGCCAGCCGCGCCGAGCGCAAAGCGAAGACCTACGCCCGCCTGGCCACGGTCACCGGCACCAACGAAGTGGCGCTGCTGGTCAAGGCCGCAGACCGCCTGGCGAACGTCAGAAGCTGCGTTCTCGACGACCAGCGCGGCCTGATGACTGTCTATCGCAAGGAACACGCGGGCTTCAGACGCTCGGCTTACCGCGCCGGCCTCTGCGACCCCTTGTGGTCGGAGCTCGATAGCTTGCTGGCAGTGAGCAGCGTCGCTGTCGATCATGCCTGACCAACGACGCTAGCCGAGGGCAGCGGAGAGCGGAGAACACGAGGGGTTCGAGATGCAAAACTACTCGAGCTTCATCGCCGCGATTGTCGTCTTCCAGTTGATTCCGGGCCCGGGCACGCTGCAGCCACACAGGAACGGCAGATAGGCCATGGCGGGCGCCAGGCAAGCACACCATCAAACGCTGAGGTACAATATCGCCCTTTTTGCAACTCAATGATTTTACCGAGGTTTCTTAGTGCTCGTTGCCAACAACATCACCATGCAGTTCGGGGTCAAGCCCCTTTTTGAAAACGTCTCGGTCAAGTTCGGCGAGGGCTATCGCTACGGACTGATCGGCGCCAATGGTTCCGGCAAGTCGACTTTCATGAAAATTCTCGACGGCGAACTCGAAGCGACCGCCGGCAACGTCTCGAAAGACGCGCACGAGCGGATGGCTTACCTGCGCCAGGACCAGTTTGCCTTTGAAGAACAGCGGGTAATCGACGTGGTGATGATGGGCCACGCGGAAATGTGGGCCTGCATGGTCGAGAAGGACGCCATCTACGCCAATCCGGAAGCGAGCGAGGAGGACTACCTGCACGCCGCCGAACTGGAAGGCCGCTTTGCCGAATACGACGGCTACACCGCCGAGGCACGCGCCGGCGAACTGCTGCTCGGCGTCGGCATCCCGGCGGAACAGCATTTGGGTCCGATGAGCGATGTCGCGCCTGGCTGGAAGCTGCGCGTGCTGTTGATTCAGGCACTATTTGCCAACCCCGAGATCCTGCTCCTCGACGAACCGACCAACAACCTCGACATCGCCACCATCCGCTGGCTGGAAAACGTGATCAACGACCGCAACAGCACGATGATCATCATTTCCCACGATCGCCACTTTCTCAACCAGGTGTGCACCCACATGGCCGACCTGGATTACGGCAAGATCACCGTGTACCCAGGCAATTACGACGATTTCATGGAAGCCTCGGCGCAGGCACGCGAACGCCAGCAGAACGCCAACGCCAAGGCCAAGGAACGGATTGCCGACCTGCAGAATTTCGTGCGCCGCTTTTCGGCCAATGCCTCCAAGGCCAAGCAGGCAACCTCACGCGTCAAGTTGATCGAAAAACTCAAGCCGGAAGACGTCAAACCGTCGTCGCGACAGTACCCCTGGATCCGCTTTGAATACGATGAGCGGGAGAAACTCCACCGCCAGGCCGTCGAAATCGAAAACCTGGGCTTCGCCTATCCGGGCAGCCAGCAGAAAATCTTCGACAAGCTGAATCTGAGCATCAACGGCGGCGACCGGCTGGCGATCATTGGCGAAAACGGTGTCGGCAAAACGACGCTGCTGAAGCTGCTGATGGGCGAGTTGCAGCCACAACGCGGCAGCATCAAGTGGGCCGAGAAAGCAAGCCTCGGTTACTACGCCCAGGACCATGCCCATGATTTCGACAGCGGCGTCAACCTGACCGACTGGATCGCTGGCTACGCACGCGCCAGCGCGAGCGATGGAGACGACCTCGAAACGCTGATCCGCGGCACCCTCGGACGCCTGCTGTTCTCGGGCAACGAAGTGCGCAAGCCAGTAAAGGTGATCTCCGGGGGCGAGCAGGGACGCATGATTTTCGGCAAGCTGATGCTCATGAAAACGAATGTGCTGGTCATGGACGAGCCGACCAACCACCTCGACATGGAGTCCATCGAGTCGCTCAACACGGCCCTGGAGAAGTTCAAAGGAACGCTGGTTTTCGTCTCCCACGACCGCGAATTCGTCTCCTCGCTGGCGACGCGGATCCTGGAGATTCGCCTTGACGGCACGCTGGTCAATTACCTGGGCACTTACGAAGAGTACCTCGCCAGCCAGGGCCTGGCCTGACGCTGCAGCGACACGGGTCGCTCGTCGGCCCGGCGTAAAGCGGCGGCAAGCGGCCGCAATCGGCCCGCCGGCAAAGCCCTTGCCGGGATCAGTTGACCGGGCTGGCGACCGCCTTGCTTCCTTACTTGCTCGCAGCGGCGGCCGCTTCGGCCGCTTTCCTGGCTTCTCGCTCGGCGTCCTGCCGCGCCCGCTTGTCGAGCTTGGCTTGCCGCTTGGCCTGCTCGGCAGCCGCCTTCTGCCGCCCCGCCTCGGCTTTCTTCGCCTTGTCGGCCAGCTTGGCCTCGCGCTCGGCCAGCTTGGCCGTTTGCTCGGCGCGGTAGCGCTGGGCGCGCCCCTGCTCCTCGGACTGGCGAGCAAGATTGTCGGCAGCGCGTTGCGCTTCCCTGGATTCGAGATCCTGCCGCCGCGCCGCACGCTCGAAATCGATCGCCGGCTGGTCGAGCTTGCGCGCCGTGATCAGCGACGCCGAGTGGCGTTTCTTGGCCGCCACCAGACAATCGCTCATCAGGAACTTCTCGTAGCAAGCATTCTGTTCGGCCTGATAGCGCTCCTCGGCCTGCTTGCGCAGCGCGTCGGCTCGCTCGCGTTGGGCCGCGGCCTGCTCGAGCGTCTGCGGTACGGGAACCGGCACCGGCTCGTCGGCGGACGCCGCAGCACTGATCGACATCAACAGGGCCAGCAAACCGCCCACAGCACGCATGCAATTCTCCTTCCGTATTCTCATCGAGTGGTGGTGGTCGGTCCGCTCGCTCGCGTCACCGCCATCGGCGCGCAGACGGCTGCGCCTGCTAGCCGCGTGTACTATAAACGAGCCTGCTGACCGAGCGTAATCGGAGCCACGCGCAGTCGCCAGCGTTCCAGCGCTGCGATCGCCCAAACGCGCTCGCTCTGCGGACCTGGCAGGGCGGATTTGGTAGAATCTCGTCTTTTTGCCAAACCTCACTCACCAGGAGCCTGCCGTGCAAATCGTCTGCCTTGACCTCGAAGGCGTACTCGTCCCCGAAATCTGGATCGAATTCGCCGCTCGCACCGGCATTCCAGAGCTTCGCCGCACCACCCGCGACGAGCCCGACTATGACAAGCTGATGAGCTACCGGCTGTCCATCCTGGCGGAAAACAAGCTGGGCCTGCCGGACATACAAAAAGTGATCGCCGAGATGGGACCGGTCGAGGGCGCCCGCGCTTTCGTCGACGGGCTGCGCGAAACCTATCAGCTGATCATCCTTTCGGATACTTTCTACGAGTTCGCGCATCCACTGATGCGCCAGCTCGGCTGGCCGACATTGTTCTGCCACAGTCTGGAAGCCAACGCCGACGGCAAGGTGGTGAACTACCGGCTGCGCATGCCGGACCAGAAACGCGAGGCCGTGCGACGCCTGAAGGAACTCCGCTTCTCGGTCGTCGCCGCCGGAGATTCGTACAACGACACGGCCATGCTCGGCGAAGCGCATGCCGGCATCCTCTTTCGCCCACCCGAGAAAGTGATCAGGGAGTTCCCGCAGTATCCGGTCACGCAGACCTTCGCCGACCTGCGTGCCGAAATCGACAAGGCATTCGCCACGCGCGTCGCCGCTTAGGATTACCGTCGCATGCAGACGAAACGTTTCTACACCCTTTCCGGATCCTGTCCCGACCAGATCGGCATCATCGCGCGCATCTCGGGCTTCATCGCCCAGCACCAGGGCTGGATTCTCGAATCGAGCTATCACGCCGACGATGGCAACGATGACCATGCCAGCCGCTATTTCATGCGCATGCAGGTGAAAGCCGATTCGCTGCCTTTTCATCTGGCCGAGTTCCGCAAGCGCTTCGCGCCGCTGGCTGCGGAACTGTCGATGGACTGGAAGATCAGCGACTCGGCAGTCAAGCGGCGCGTGGTGCTGATGGTCAGCAAGCAGGAACACTGCCTTTACGACCTTCTCGCACGCTGGCAATCGAAAGAGCTCGACATCGAAATCCCGTGCGTGATCTCGAATCACGACACTTTCAAGGCTTTCGTCGAGTGGCACGGCATCCCCTTCCACCACGTGCCGATCGGCGCCGACAACAAGCAGGCGGCGCACGCTGAAATCTGTCGCATCTACGACGAAGTCAAGGGTGACACCATGGTCCTGGCCCGTTACATGCAGATTCTGCCGGCCGATATGTGCGCCCGCTACCCGGGACAAATGATCAACATCCACCATTCGTTTCTGCCCAGCTTCGTCGGCGCCCGGCCCTACCACCAGGCCTTCCAGCGCGGCGTCAAGCTGATCGGCGCAACTTGCCACTACGTCACCCGCGAACTCGACCAGGGACCGATCGTCGAGCAGGACGTGATCCGCATCGATCACTCGGACTCCGTCGAAGACATGGTGCGCTACGGCAAGGACATCGAGAAAGCGGTATTGGCGCGCGGGCTGCGCTATCACCTCGAAGATCGCGTCCTCCTGCACGCCAACAAGACCGTGATATTCCGCTGAGCCCCGCCAGTACCGATAGCCATTACCCTCAAGTCTCGGCACGACCAAGTCTGCTGGACGACCACCTGGAGTTTTCTGCCGCATGATCACTCTCAAAGGCGTTACCCTGCGCCGCGGCGCCAGGGTGTTGCTCGATAACACCTCGGTGACCATCAACACCGGCGAACGGGTTGGCCTGATCGGTCGCAACGGCGCCGGCAAGTCGACGCTTTTCGCGCTACTCGACGGCAGCCTGCACGAAGACGCCGGTGAGTTCTTTCGGCCAACCCAGTGGCGCCTCGCGCAAGTTCTGCAGGAAATGCCGGAAACCTCGCAAAGCGCCACCGATTTCGTGATCACCGGCGACACCGCCTTGCTCGCCGCCCAGGAGGAAGTGCGCCTGGCCGAAGCGAGCGCCGACGGCGAAGACCTGGCACATGCCTACATGGCCCTGCACGACGCCGGCGCACACGATGCGCAGGCACGTGCGCAGGCCTTGATCCTTGGCCTCGGCTTCAAGACCACCGAACTGAACAATCCGGTCGACAGCTTCTCCGGCGGCTGGCGAATGCGCTTGCAGCTGGCACGGGCGCTGATGTGTCCGTCCGACCTCCTGCTTCTCGACGAGCCGACCAACCACCTCGACCTCGACGCCCTGGTGTGGCTGGAAAGCTGGATCAAGCGCTACGAAGGCACAATGCTGGTAATCAGTCACGACCGCGAGTTCCTCGACGCGATTTCGACGGTGACGCTGCATCTCGACAACGAGCAATTGACGCGTTATGGCGGCAACTACAGCGTTTTCGAGGAAACCCGCGCCCAGCAGCTCGAACTGCAGCAGAACGCCTACGCCAAACAACAGGACAAGATCGCCCATCTGCAGAGCTTCATCAACCGCTTCAAAGCCAAGGCGACCAAGGCCAAGCAGGCGCAGAGCCGGGTCAAGGCACTGGAAAGAATCGAGCGTCTGGCTCCGATACTGGCCAATGCCGAGTTCAGCTTCGAGTTCAAGGAAGCCGCCAACCTGCCCAACCCGATGCTGATCATGGACAACGCCAGCTTCGGCTACCCGGCACCTGCCGAGGCCGTCGCCGGCACCCCGCCGACGGTGATCGTCCGCCAGGTCACGCGCTCGGTGCTGGCTGGCCAGCGCATTGGTATCCTGGGCGCCAACGGACAGGGGAAATCAACGCTGGTGAAAACCGTTGCCCGCGTCCTGAGCTGTACCAGCGGCACCCTCGCCGAAGGGAAAGGCCTGCACATCGGCTATTTCGCGCAGCAGGAGCTCGACGTTCTACGCCCCGATGAAACGCCTCTGGATCATATGGTGCGCATGGCCAAAGAGGGACTGCCCAACGGCCAGAGCGGCCGCGAGCAGGATCTGCGCAGCTTCCTCGGCACCTTCAACTTCACTGGCGACATGGTCAAGCAAGCGGTCGGCACCATGAGTGGCGGCGAAAAAGCACGCCTGGTGCTGTGCATGATCGTCTGGCAACGCCCCAACCTGCTGCTGCTCGACGAGCCGACCAACCATCTCGACCTCGGCACCCGCGAAGCCTTGTCGATCGCTCTCAACGAATTCGAGGGCACGGTAATGCTGGTCAGCCACGACCGCTCGCTGTTGCGCTCGGTTTGTGACGAGTTCTGGCTGGTCAGCCGCGGTGGTGTGGCCGACTTTACGGGCGATCTCGATGACTACCAGCGCTACCTGCTTGACGAAGCAAAACGCAGCCGCGACAGCCTCAAGAAATCGCTGAAGAGTGCCAAGGAGCCGCGCCAAGCCGCAGCATCCGTGAGCACCGCGGCCAACCGGAAAGCGCCCGGAACACTGAAAGCCCTGGCCCGCGATCAGGGCCGGATCGAAAAGGAGCTGCTCGATCTGCAGAAAGAACAGCACTCCCTGGAGAGCCGTTTGTCGAAACCACTGGCCGCCGCTGATCTGGCGGCTGTGGGAGCACGCATGAGCGAGATCGCCGAGCAGCTGGCCAAACTGGAAGAGCACTGGCTGACGCTCGCCGAACAGATCGATTCGGCCGGCCAGCCGACGATCTCGTGAGATGCTTGGCCCCCCTACGCAGCAATTGGAGCAGCAAATGAAATATGAGTTGGTGGAGTGGTCGCCGAAGATACTCGTCGGCTTGCCGAACATCGATGTGCAGCATCGGCAATTGTTCGAGCTTGCGGCGACCTTTGCTGGCGATGGCGATCAAATCCGGGTGCTCAAGTCACTGGCCATGCTAACCAAGTACGTGAAAGTCCATTTGCGCGAAGAAGAGCAGATGATGGCCGCTTGCCATTACCCGGGTCTCGAGGCGCATCGGCAACTGCACAAGGAATTCCGGCGAATGCTGTTCACGCTGCTTGAGAATGCTAAACAGATGACCCTCGACGAGATTGCCGACGAGGTCAAGTTCCTGATCAACGGCTGGTTCTACAACCACATCCTGGTCGCCGACTTCGACTACGTGCCGAGCGTCAAGGCGGCCGCCACGCCAACTCCGACGTCTTGACTACCGCTACTGGCTACCCGGCGTCGCCCGAGAACCGCCGCCAGTCAAGCGCTAAGCAGGAACGGCTAACGGTCATGACACGTGGCGACACCCCAAGTCATGAAAGTCATGACCGTTTCCCTCTTCCCCTGACCCTTCTCCCGCGAGGGGAGACGGGAGTTTCGTAAGTCGCGTGCGCGACTTTCACATTAACAACAAGGCTGCGCCACGCGTCGTGACATCCGTCACCCGCCGCGCTCCTTGCCTTCACTAAGCATTCGCTCTAGCGAGTGTTTCCGCACTCGGTCTCTAACGAGAATCCATGAAGTTTCTGCACACCCTTTCACTGCGGCAGATGCTCACCATGCCGTACGTGGTGCTGGTTCTGCTGCTGGCGGCAGCCATCGGCGGCTTGTCGTATTCGGCAGGCCGCGTTGCCGTCGACACCCTGTCGAATCAACTGCTCTCGGAGATGGTATACCGGATCGCCCAGGCCGCTGAGCGGCACGTCTTCGGTGCCAGTGCGGTGCTCGAAACGGCGTTCCCCACCGGGGTGGCCGCGCCGGCCAACATCAACGACGACCTCGACAAGCTGCGCACGCGCTTCTGGCTGGCCACCTCGGTGCATCGTGACGCCAACAACTACGCCTACTACGGCGATCGTGACGGACACTTTTTCGGACTCTGGCGCCATTCCGAAAGTGACGCCGAATTGCGACTACGAAGCACCGGCGATGGCCCGCGAACGATCTATCGCTTTTCCGGGATCGCTGGCGAACTGAGCGACCCGGTGCGCGAAACGCGCATCTTCGAGCCCCGTGAACGCCCGTGGTTCAAGTCCAGCGCGAGCTCGACGATGCACACCTGGACCTCGGTGTACATCGATTTCAAAACCGAGGAACTGGTCGCCACGCGCGCCAGACGAGTCAACGACGCAGAGGGCAGGTTTCAGGGCGTCGTGGCCACCGATCTGTCGCTGCAGGGAGTCAACGACTTCCTGCACTCCCTGCGCCTGAGCGCCAACGGCATCGCCTACGTCGTCGAAACCGACGGCCGGCTGATCGGCACCTCACGCGGCCCACACCTGCGCAAGGATGCCGCCGAGGGCAATGTGCGACTGAATGTGCAGGACAGCGATGCCCCCCTGGTAGCCGCCAGTTTCCGCGCGATCCGCAAGCTGCTACACCCTTCCGCCGAAACCCCGCACCCGCAAACCGCGGTCTTTGAAAGCGCCGACGGTGAGGCGGTCGAGGCCGCCTATGCGCGCATCCAGGATGCCGCCGGACTGGACTGGATCATCGTCGTCGCGGTACCGCGCAGCGACTTTCTGTTCGGAGTGTCCGAGAACTTCAAGCGCACCGTGTTACTCGCCTTGCTGGCTTCGCTGATGACCATCTTCATCGGCTTCATGGTCCTCTCGGTCGTCACCCGCGACCTCAAGGAACTGGCAGTGGCTGCCCGCAAGGTTGGCAACGGCGACCTCGACGCGGCCTTCGACGTCACCCGCAACGATGAAATCGGCGACCTGGCGAAAAGCTTCCGGAGCATGCAGAGCAAACTCCTCAGCGACCGCTTGACCGGGTTGGCCAACCGCGAAGCCTTCCTGCGCCGCGTCGACGACCGCCTGGCCCGGCAACGCGAACTCCCCGAGCCCCGCCCCTTCGCCATTCTCTTCATCGACCTCAACGGTTTCAAGAACATCAACGACAGCTTCGGCCATGACGTCGGTGACAAGGTGCTGCAGGAAATCGCGCAGCGCATGCTCAGCGGACTGCGCAGCCGCGACCTGGTCGCGCGCTATGCTGGCGACGAGTTCGTGGTCATGCTCGATGCGGTCAACAACCGCCGGGACGCCGAGAGCGCGCGCAGCAACATCGAGCAGTTGCTTGACGCGCCACTGCTGTCGATCAGTACGGCGGCCCTGGATGCCAACACCGGCGCTTCTATCGGTCTGGCCATGTACCCCGAAGATGGGCAGGATGTCGAAGCGCTGGTGCAATGTTCCGATGCTGACATGTACCGGCGCAAGCACGGCATGCAGAGTGGCCGCAGTGGGCCGCTAGCACCGAGCGCCTGACCCCCCGTCTTTTCCGGCCTTTCTCCCGCCAGGGGAGAAAGGCGACTCGTGAGTCACGTACGCGACTTTCACACTGACTGCCGACCGTCGCTACGCCGGCATGAACCAGCGTAGTTCGCCAGCGCCCACTTCGCGCAGGGGATAGCCATACAGCCGGCTCAAGGAATCGCTACTAATGACCTCGTCACTGCGTCCCAGCAGCGTCGTGCCGTCGTCGAAGAGCAGCAGAGCTCGCGAGCAGAAGCGCGCCGCCAGGCCGGGTTCATGAAGGACCATCACGCTGGCCATCTGCTCTTCGCGATTGAGCGCGGCAAACAGCTCGAGGGTGGCGATCTGGTGATTCAGATCGAGGTGAGCCAGTGGCTCGTCGAGCAGGTAGAGCTGCGGCGCCTGCGTCAGCAGGGTGGCGATCGCCAACCGCTGCCGCTCGCCGCCGGAAAGCGTCTGCACGTCGCGTTGCACGAGGTCGGCAAGACCGACGCAGGCCAGCGCCCGACGGGCTTTTTGAGCATCCGCCTCGGACTCCCAGTCCCAGCGATCGAGATGGGGATGGCGTCCGACCAGTGCCGTTTCCAGGACCGTCGAGGAAAAAGCTTCGCTGCGGCTCTGCGGTAACCAGCCACGAATACGAGCGCAGCGACGCGCGCCGAGTTGCGCGTAGCTCGCCCCGGCGATGCGCACCTCGCCGCCTTCCGGCTCGCGCAAGCCCGCCAGCACCGAAAGCAGAGTCGACTTGCCAGCGCCGTTGCGGCCGAGAATGGCCAGCGACTCACCTGGCTGCACGCTCAGTTCCAGATCGCGGCAAAAAGTCCGGCCGGCGATGCCGACAGCAAGCGCACGGGTGGTCAGGAGAGGCGCCGTCCGCTCCATCTCATCCCCGCCCGGCAGCGCCGCGCGTCAGCAGGAAGAGAAAAACGGGCACGCCGATCATCGCCGTCAGAACACCCACCGGCAATTGCTGTGGCGCCAGGACGGTCCGCGCCAGAGTGTCGGCGATCACCAGCAGGCTACCACCGGCGAGCACCGAGGCTGGCAGCAAGAGACGCTGGTCGTTACCGGTCGCCAGGCGAATCAGGTGCGGCACGATCAAGCCGACAAAACCGATCGCACCGGCATGGGTGACCGCCGCGGCAGTGGCCAGCGAGGCAAGCAGGTAGACACCGCGGCGCAAGGGGCGGACCGCGACACCGAGCGCCTGCGCGACATCGGCTCCGCGCGCCAGGAGATTGAGCTCACGGGCAAATGGCAGCGAAATCAGGAGCACCGTCGCGAGCAGGATGAGCACCAATTTCGGGTCTCCGGTCTGCGAGAGGTCGCCCATCAACCAGAAGAGCATGCCGCGCAGCCGGTCTTCGGGAGCAATGGCCAACATCAGGGTAACCACCGCGCCGCAGCCGGCGGCAACGATCACCCCGGTCAACAACAGGCGTGAATGCGTCCAGCCGCCCTCGCCATGCGCCAATCCAAAGACCAGCAGCATGGCGCCGAGTGCGCCCACGAAAGCCAGCCCGTTTATCCCGGCAACGCCGAGCCCGAGGACGATGGCCAGCAGCGCGCCAATGCCGGCGCCACCCGAAATACCGAGCACGTAGGGATCAGCGAGCGGGTTGCGCAACAACACCTGCAGTAGAGCCCCGGCCAGCGCCAGCAAGCCGCCACAGGCGAAACCGGTCAAGGCGCGCGGCAGACGCAGGCTGCGCACAACCTCGCCAGCGATGCCGCCGCCGTTGTCGACCAGCGTCGCCAGGACATCGAGGGGACTGATCGGAATACTACCCACCATCAGCGCCAGCGCAATGCTCAACTGCGACAGCCCGGCAAGGGCTGCGAGAATCAGCAAAGCGCGGCGACGGGTAGGCATGCAGCGTCCTACCTGGGTGCGTAGCGAACACCGACGAAGACGTTCGCTCCCGCTGTGGTGTAGTTGTCAATCGTCTCGTAGTACTTGTCGAAGATGTTGTTGGCGCGGGCGAACAGGGTCCAGTCGCGTTGCAGACGGTAGTCGGCATACAGGTTGACCAGACCGTAGCCACCGAGAAGATTGGTGTTGGCCGGGTCGTCGTAGCGATTGCCGACCAGTTGCCACTCGCCACGCAAATCCCAGTTGCCAAGCGTTCGGCTGATGTAACTACTCATCTGCTGTTCGGAACGTCGGGCCAGTCGATTGCCCTTGTTCGGCCCGTCTTCCTCGTTTTTCGGATCGAGGAAATCGACGGCAACGCCCGCCCCCCATTCGGAGAAGCGTCCGTCGTAGGTCAGTGTTGCACCGCGCAGCAAGGCTTTGCTGACGTTGACCGGTGCATAGGTCGGTGGCCGGAACTCGATCAGGTCGGTGACATCATTGTTGTACAGGACCAGCGACGCACGATGATTGCCGCGCTCCCAGTTGGCGCCCACCTCGGTGTTCTTCGCCTGTTCGGGCTGCAGATCGGGGTTGCCACCGGAGAAGAAAGCGCTCGCGGGAAAATACAGTTCGTTGAAGGTCGGCGCGCGAAACGCCGTCCCGTACGACAGGTGCGCGCGCCAGTTCGGAGTGAACTGGTAGCCGTAGGAAGCGGAACCCGTCGTTTCGTCACCGAACTGGGAGTTGTCGTCACGGCGCAGGTTGAACTGCAAGCGGTGCTTCTCGATATTGGCGTTCCAGCCACCCAGCAGCGAGCGAATCGTGCGTTCGGTCACGGTGTAGTCAGTGCTGCCAGACACTTTCTGCTTGGCGTACTCGACGGCCAGCAGCGCTTCGCCGATGGGCAGGACGATATCGTTCTGCCACGAAGCCTGATCCATGTCGGTGCGTATGGTGTACTCCCTGATGTTACCGGCATAGCCCCTGGAGGCGTCGGTGCTGGTACCGAGACGCAGGGTGCTCGTCCATACCTGGTTCAAGCGGTTGCGCGAGTAGATCGAATAGGACTCCAGCAACTGATCGTTGGTGTAGTTCTTGTCGGCGCCGACGGCACTGAAGTCGTTCGAGTCGTACTGGTTGGTACCGTCGCTGGCGAGCAGGTTGACGCCAATTTCCTGACCGGCTGCCGGACGCACGGAGAAGTTCGCACTCAGGTTACTGTTGCGATAGCCATCATCGTCGGGGTTGTAATTGATGTCCGACTTGTTGTGAATGGCGTTGAAACTGCCAGTATCCAGATAACCCGCCTGAACACTGTAGGAAACCAGATCTGTCCCACCGGAGACGCCGACCGTGGTGTCAGTGGTCCCGTAAGTACCATAGCCCGTACTCGCATTCAGTCGCGTCGGACCCTCGCCTTGGCGAGTGAAGATCTGGATGACGCCACCAATGGCGTCGGCTCCGTACAGCGACGAAGCCGGGCCGCGCAGGATCTCGATGCGCTCGATCTGGTCCAGAGGAATGCGCGCCAGCGCCGCACTGCCGGTCGTCGCCGAACCGATTCGTTGGCCGTCGATGAGCACGATCGACTGATTGCTGCTGGCGCCGCGGATCATCACGCCGCTATTGGTGCCAGGACCGCCATTGGCCGTGTACTGAATGCCGGCTTGCCGCGAAAGCAGTTGCTCGAGTGTCGATTGTCCGGCCTCATTGATTTCTTCGCGGGTGATGACCGACACGTCGCTGGTCAATTCGTTGGCGCGCGTCGCCTGTCGCGTGGCGGTGACCACGATCGGATCGAGCTGCTGATCGGCAGCGTTGGCCGCCACCGTAAACAGCGCTCCGCAAAGCGTGACCAATGCCGTGGCAGAACCGGCGCGCGGCGTCCTCTGATACCTCATGGGTTTCTCCCTGAATCCGGCAAACGTCCCCGCAAGCCGGCGAGCAAACAAATATCAAATGCACGAGGGAGCAAACAACGAGGCGAGCGGCGCAGCCGAGCGTTTCCTGTCCGCTTCCCCGCGGCACTTGCGTCAAATGTGTGCGAAGGCCGGTATCCGGGCTCGCAAGTCTTGGTGTGTCGCCTTCCCAGGCTGACGCCCAGTGGCATTTCGACACACCCGCACTCGCTTACCGTTGCGGGGGCAGCTCAGGCATAGCGTTCCGAAGAACACGCACCTGCTTCCCGTTTAACCGCTGCAGAGAATCTGCGTTGCGGCACCTTGCACCATATTTTTTTTCGCTGACCGCAGTCGACGAAAAGGCGGATTGTAGCACCCCCGACGGCCGGCGGCCCGCCATCGCCGCCGAAAGCCGCCGCTGCCAGGCAAGCAGGTGCAGACGCGAAGCGCTGCACACCTTGACCGGGGACGCCTCTTGAATCTATAGTCTGGCCATGCTGAATGAACTAGACACGCTTGAGAGCAAGATTGGCCAGGTGGTGACGCTCTGTCATAGCCTGCGCGCGGAAAATGACCAACTCCGCGAGCAACTCGCTGCCGCCGAAGGGGACAAGCAAGGCCTCGCCGAGCGCATGGGAGCGGCCTCCGCTCGACTTGAGCAGCTTGCCCGGCAGCTCCCCGAAGCCAAAGTCTGAAGGTCCTTGTCCGATGCCCAACGAAGCCAATTTTCTGGATATCACCCTCCTTGGCAAGGAGTACCGCGTTGCCTGCCCAGCGGATGAGCGCGCCGCGCTACTCAACGCCGCGGCCTATGTTGATGGCAAGATGCGCGACATCGCCGAGAAAACCAAGAGCAATCACACCGAGCGCATCGCGGTGATGGCTGCGCTGAACATAGCCCACGAGCACCTCTCCGGAAATCAGAGTGTAGCCACGGAAGATCAGAGAATTGAATCAGAAATAGCGCTGGACATCGACGCCTTTAGGCGTAGAATTTGCCACATGGAGACGGAACTTGAGGCAGCGCTGAAGCCCCCGTGCTGAAGCCCTGATAGCAGGTTCCGAAGACTCCGAGAGAGTTCCCTGCGGTGTTTGTTAAGGTCATAGATTCCTTGAACCAATGCTAATTGGCATTGGTCGCCGACCATAGAAACCGTTGTTGTGTGTGCCCCTCAAGTCGGGCATACCTGATGCGGAAGGAAAGTGACCTATCTGAACCCAGGTTCAGGATGCCGGCCTGACGGCACTTGCGGGGACAAAATTAAAAGCGCGGAACCTTTGGTTCCGCGCTTTTTTTTGCACCCTCTTCCGCTAGCGGACATCACCTCCGACCTCTCACTTGCAATCCGCATTCCGGCTTGCGCGCTGGATTCCTTTTCGCTTGACCTGGATCAAGCAAAAGACCTCAGCGGACGCTTAGAGTATTTGCCGGGTGCAAGATTGCGTGAGTATCGACGAACCCATGGGCGACCCCGGCGGCGCCAGCCCGATGACTTTCGACGAATTCAAGGCTTTTGTCGCCGAATACACGCTCCACGTTCGACAAGACGCACGAGATTTCCGGCCGGCCTGGTGTTCATCCCGTTCTTCGACGAGCATCGCCTGGTCAACAAGCTGACGCTCGACGCCACTTGTCCGATCTCCAAGGAAACCGACTTCAAGAAATGCGCGTGCAAGGTGGTCAAGGCCTGATCTACACGCGAACGCAGGACAATCAGGGAGAGCCAGGGCGGGCAGAACATCGCCCGCCTCATGGCCGCTAAGCACCTGCCCGGTTTCTGGCTACGCAATAATGCCCACGGCAAACAAAAACAGCAGTCGCGTGCCCGCGCGCGCGACCACCGCAACCACCAAGACCCAGTCGCTGGCGCGCCGCCAGTTCGTCTTCGATTAGGCACGACTGCTTTGCGGTGTCGGCGTACTCGGACTGGGCCTCGCGGCGTACACCCAACAGGCGAAGGCATTGCCAGCGCTGGCACTGGCAGAGCCTTTCCTCCCCCGGGCGCGACGCACGCGACCCACGCCACTCAGCGTTCCAGATCGTGCTCTCCGCACAGACTGAGCATCTCCTTGCGCGCCGCATCGCGCAGGGCGACGGCCGCCGCCCAATCGTCACCCGCCGGGGCCAGTAGCGGCCCGAAGGCGAGCGCCAGGCGACCACGCCGCAGCATCCAGGTCTGATCGCGGAGCATCCTGCGCGACCCGCATAGACCAGCCACCAGCACTGGCGTCCCCGCCCGCGCAGCGGCGACGAAAGCGCCCATGCGGAACGGTTTCAGCCCGGCTTCGCGAGAAAAGGTCCCTTCCGGAAAAATGACCAGATTTTGTCCTTGCCTGAGCGCTGCAGCAATCTCGTCGACGTCCTCGGCGCTCCTCGACGCCGCAAAACGTTCGACGAACAGCGTGCCGAGCGCGCTCAGGAAAGCGTGGATCGCCGGCTGTTCGACCAACTCGCGTTTGGCGACAAAGCCGTAGGCCGGGCTCGGCGGCAGGGCCGCGCAAAGGGCCAGCGCATCGAGATAGCTGCAATGGTTGACCAGTAACAGATGCGGCACTGCCGGCAAATCTGCCGCGGCGCTGATCTGCAAGCGAACCCCGGCCAGCGCAAAGAAGAGCCGCGCCACCCGGCGCACCAGGCGGCGTCCGCTCGCCGGCGAGCGCAGCAGTTTGCCGAGGACGACAACTACCGCCGCCGTCGGCACGCCGAGGACGAGAAAAACGCTCCAGCACCAGAGGCCATAGGCGCGCCTGCCAAAGCGCCGTGCCGCCTCGCCCAGGCGCGCACGCAGGGACGCGATACCGAGGCGCAACATTTGTTGCCGCGCGTGCGGTGTGGGAGCGCCAATCAAGCCATTCTCGTAAGCGTCGCGCGAAGCGTTGCGACGAATCTTGCCACTCGAAGTCTTGAGTACCGAATTCGGCGGCGCCAGGACGATTTCGTCAGCCGGCATTCCAATTGCATCGATCGCGGCAGCGTTGATCTTCTCCCGCAAGGCCTCTAGCGCACTCGCCTCTTCCGCACGTGTTTCGGCCAGAACCACCAGCCGTTCGCTGGCATTGAGCGCATCCTTGCTGGCAAAAACGGCCACGCAGCCCTTGCGCACGCCCGGAATATTGCCCACCGCCTGTTCCAGTTCGTAGGGGTAGAGGTTTCTTCCGCCGCGGATGATCAAATCCTTGACCCGGCCGGTCAGATAGATTTCGCCAGCGACGGTATACGCGCAATCGCCGGAATCGAGCCAGCCGTCGCTGAACAAGGCCTGCGTCGCCACCGGGTTGCGATAGTAGCCACGCGTCGCCGAAGGGCCACGGAACTGTAGTCGCCCGACGCAGCGATCCGGCAGCTCGCAGCCTTCCGCGTCGACAATACGAATTTCATGCCCGGGCAAGGCCCGCCCGCAGGCCGGAACGTGCATCGCTTCGCGATCGCTGCCACTGACCGGGACCGCACATTTCCGCCTGATCAGCTCTTCGCGCTCGATCCGATCGATCAGGGGACCGCGCTTCAGCACTGGGAACGCCAGCCCGACCGAGCATTCGGCGAGGCCATAGACCGGCGTGATGGCCTCGCCGTGCAGACCATAAGGGGCGAAGCGCTCGGCAAAAGCCTGCAGCGTGGCCGGACTCACCGGTTCGGCGCCGTTCAGTGCCAGACGCCAGGAAGAGAGATCCAGTCCCTGCAGGTCGCTGTCGACAAGTTTTTTTGCACAGAGGTCATAAGCAAAATTGGGCGCCGGCGAAATCGTTCCGCGATGGTCGGAGATGGCCCGCAGCCAGCGCACCGGCCGGGACAGAAAAGCCAGCGGCGACATCAACACCAGTTGCATCCCGGAATAGAGCGGACAGAACCAGGCGCCGATCAGTCCCATGTCGTGGTAGAGCGGCAGCCATGAAACAAAGACGTCGTCGCTGCTGACCTCGCAGGTCTCACACATCACGCGCACATTGGCCAACAGGTTGGCGTGGCTGAGGACGACACCCTTGGGGTCGCCGGTGCTGCCCGAGGTGTACTGCAGGAAAGCAATATCGTCGGCTTGTGCGCGATACAGCAGCTCCATCGGTTCGCTGTCGAGTTCCGCCGGCGTGAGCACTTCACTCAGACTCGGCGCCTCGCGGCGCAGCAGCGCGGCAACCCCTTTAGCCTGCGGCACGGTAATGATGAACACCGCTTCGGCGTTGGCGAGAATGCGCGCGTGCCGGCACAGGTGGTCCTCGATCTGCGCCAGCCGCGCCGGCGGATAAATCGGCACTGGAATTCCACCGGCGAGGAGCACCCCGAAAAAGCTGCTCAGATAGTCACGACTGGTGGGCAGCATCAAGGCCACCGTTTGCCGTGGCAACAGCCCGCGGCTCACCAGACCGCTGGCGATGCGGCGCGACTGCTCGAAGAGATCGGCATAGGAGATGGCCTGGGGACGGAACTCGCCCTGCTCCCCGCCACTTCCGTAGAGCAGCACATGCGTGCGTTGCGGATGGTGTTGCACATGCCATTCGAACACTTCGACCAGGGTCGTCGCTTGCGTCGGAATGCTGATCGGGCCACTGGAGGTCGACCAATCGACGCGCGTCGTCGAACGCTCTTCGGCCGTGGCACAGGCAATGAAGCGCAGCAAATCCTGCGCCGTTTCCGCTTCGGCCAGCGCGGATTCCGGCAAGGAGCGTCCAAACTCACTGCCGACACGCAACAGGAGTTCGACGCGCGCCAGGCTGTCCAGCCCCAGGTCGCGCTCGAGGTGGCTGCTCATGCTCACCCGTTCCACCCGTCCCGGGCGCGTCTCGACGACCAGGGCAGTGAGCACGCTCAGCAAGCGCTCCGAGGCCTTTGCTGGCGCTTGCTGCAGTGGCTCTACTAGCTGCTCGGTGCTCTTCACTGACTCAACTCCCGGCAGGCGATGGCACGGCGGTACAACCAGGGCGAAGTGGCGACACGAAGCCTGCTTCCCTTGCTGCGATCACGTTCTTTCATCACTTTCATCAATATCCCCGATAGGAATGGCCTGCCTCGGACAGGGCGCGAAGCAGGCCGCACAGCCCGTACAGCGCGTCGTGTCCACCACCGGCAGTGGAACTCTGCCGACGCGCGGCACGAAACGAATGGCGCCGGCCAGGCAATAGTCGCCACAAATCCGGCATTCGATCTGCTTGGCCGCCAAACAGCGCTCGCCAATCGCCGCGCGCAGCGACCACGGAGAAAATTGCGCGGCGGCTAATCGGGTTGGTCACGGGTCGAATCCTGCGGCGAGCGCGCGATCAGCATCACGTTGCACGGGCGCCCGCCGCGTGGTGGCGGCAGCACCGCCGTTGCCAGGCGCGCCAAAAGGTAGCTGAGCGCCAGGTTCAGGTGCCAGCTCCAGCGGTGGGCGAAATAGCGCTCGTCAATTCCCGGCCGCCCAGGCCGCGCGCGCAGCAGCGAGAAGCGGTGCATCCAGTAAACGATGGCCTCGTGGGGCGACGCCGCGACGTCGACGATTTCAAGCGCTTCGACACCGACAGCGTCGGCGAGGGCCTGGCAGGCACTGGCAGTCCACCAGGTGAGGTGGTGCGGCGGAGCGTTGATCAGGAAATTTGGAATCTCGGTCAGTGGCGAGGGGTGCAGCGGCGCGCAGATGATCAGCGTCCCACCTGGACGCAGCAGGGCGACTAGCTGGCGCGTGAAGCCGAGCGGGTCGGCGACGTGTTCGATGACTTGAAAGGCAGTCACCGCATCGTATCGCCCACGCGCTTCGGCGACATGCTCCGGCAGGCTCTGGCGGATGACGTCGGCAGCCACCCCCGCTTCGGCATAGGGATCAAGCCCGCGATAAGTGCCAAGCGGCAGGTGTTCGCGGAAGGCACCACTACCGCAGCCGACGTCGAGCATCTGCGACCCGGCAGTGATGTAGCGGGCGGCATTGACGAACTCGCGCCGCGCTTCGGAATGTGCGCTGAGCGTCGCATGTGCGGCGTGGGTGGCGTAGAAGTGCTGGTAGAAACCGGCGTCGCCGGCCACCGCAGGCGTAAAAAAGTACAGCCCGGTATCCGACTCGTAGAGGACCACCTGCGGCGCGTCGGGAAATAAATGGCTCAGATCGCCAGCACCGGCCGCACGCCACATCGCCAGCAGCGCCCGCGTCGACACGCCATGCACTCGGCGGCGCGCCGGTCGGCCGGTAAGCGGGCACGGAGGGAGCAAGTCGGACATGCGCTCAGCCAGGGCCACGTGGCGTGATCTGCAAACAAAAGTCGTAGTCTGGCCGCGAAGTCAGCGTGCCGAGCGGATTGGGCGCCCGGCCGCGACGGCGTGCAATATGACAGTTGCCGAGCAGCTCGAACAAGATGGCTTGCATCTCGACCTCGGCAAACCGCTTGCCCGGGCAGACGCGCGGACCATAACCGAACGGAATCATCGCCAGGCGCTCCGCCATCGCCGGCGGCGGTTCGGCAGCCAGCCAGCGCTCCGGATCGAAACGATCGGGCTCGGACCACAGCGCCCGGTGGCGTTGAATGGTCCACGGCGAAACGACAACGAAGCCGCCGGCGCAGATGGGCCGTTGACGAAAGCTCACCGCGGCCGTCGTTTCGCGCAACAGGAAGGCAATCGGCGGATACAAACGCAGGGCCTCCTGAGTCAGCGCCGCCAACTGCCTGGCGGCGGCCCTTTCGGCATCAACGGCGACTTGCTGCTGGCTGGCGGCGTCAGCGTCGGCATTTTGCCCCTCGCCGAGGCGTGCCGCGGCGATCAGGCGGGCGGCAGTGTTCTGCTCCTGCGGTGCGTCGGCCAATTCCCAGAGCAGCCAGCTGAGCACCGAGGCGGTCGTCTCGTGTCCGGCAAGGAGCATTACCGCGATCTCGTCGAGCATCGCCGTTTGGCGCGCCTCATCCGGCGCCAGCGAGGCATCCGCACCCCGCCCCATGGCGGCGGCTTCGAGCAAGGCAGCGGCGAACGGGGCACGCGCGGCCAGCGGCCGGTCGTCCAGCAAGGGCACCAGGAAGCGCTGGCGGATCAAGGCGCGCATCTCGGCGCCGATCGCCGCCAGCCCCATGCGTTCGACCAGTGCCTGCTGCGCGGCCGGCGCCTGGCCGCCGAGCAGTAGCAGTACCGGATTGGCGCGCTGGTGATAGGCAAAGAACAGTGCGACGAAACGCTTCCCCTCCGCGGCGCTGAAACGCCCACCCAGGCTGGCTTCGCTGACGATGTCGATGGTCAGCCGCGACAGCTCGCTGGGGATCGCCACCGGCCGTCCTTGCCGCTGCCAGTCGGCCAGATAGGCGCGCGTCAACTCGCTGGCTACGCTCCTTACCCGCTGCTCGGGGATGCGCACCAGCGCGCGCAGGAAAATGCGCCGCGCCTGCTTGACGGCGTCGCCACCGGGCTGGCCGAAAACACCGCCGCCGACCAGCGGCCGGAGCAGGCGCTCGAGCGCCGCCGCCTTGGGGAAAGTTCCCGCCCGATCGCTGAGCAGGGTGTCGATGACGCGCAGATCGTTGGCCAGAGCCAGTTGCGTTTCCGGCAGGTCGTAGACCAGTAACTGGCGCTCGACCGGTTTGCCTTTCAGTTGGCGCAGCTCGCGCGCCACCAAACGCCCCGCCAGGCGCGTCATGAACGCCGAGCGACCGGCCAGGCGGCCGGCAAGTGACAGGATCAGTCCCATCGGCGACGACTCACGATGGCAATCTGCCCGGGCCCGAAGACGCGATAACCGAGATGACCCCAACGAATGACGCGCGTGTCCCAGGCGGCCAGCAGCAGGCTCCAGTGAAAAACATCGACGAGCGGTTTGCACAGCGCGACAACGACCTGTAGCCCAGTCACCGCCAGCGGATCAGCCATTTCCAGGCGCCGTCCGACGAGCGCCTGGACGCCCACTGCCGCCAGCGCAAAAACGAGCAGCGCCAGCGTCGACAGGCGCGCCCAGAGCTCCCCGAAGTTGGCCAGCAGAATTCCCCAGGCGATCACCCGGCTGCTCAGCGCGAGGAAGGCGAGCCGCCACAGCGGTGGCCGATAGACGCGGATGATCTGATACTGCCGACGACCAAAACGCCACAGCGCCGCCAGACCGTCGCTCGCCGGCGTCGGCACCAGCAGCGCGCGCCGGGTGAGCACGCGCAGGCCAAGGGCGGCGGCCTGCGCGCCAATGCTGCAGTCGTCCGACAGGGTGCTGCCGAGAAGACGCGCCGCGTCGAGTTTTTCGAGGGCGCGCGGCGACAGCGCCAGCGACCCGCCCCAGGTGACCGGAAAGGAAGCCAGGCGCGGCAACAAGGCAATTCCCCGGTCAATCGCGGCGGCGAGCTGTGCCGAAAGCAGAGCACCAAGCGGAGCACCGCAGCCCTGCCCGCTGAGCAGCGGCCAACGGTAACCGGTAACGATATCGGCACTGCCGTCAAGAATCGGAGTCGCCAGCGCCGACAGCCACCACGGCGGCGGCACGATGTCCGCGTCAAACAGGACGACCACCTCGTCACGCGCATCGATGCGCGCCAGACCGGCAATCTGATTGCAACACTTCTGGGCGCAATGCGTCGCCTCGCCGGCAATCAGAATCTCGATTGGCAGGCTGATCGTGCTCTTCCTGCTCATCGTGCTCGCCAGTTGCGTCGCCCGGGCATAGGCCGGGTCATGCCTGCCCTCGACGCAGATCAACAGGCGCCGTACGGGCAGCGTTTGCGCTGCGAGCGCGCGCAGCAGGGCGGCAAGTCCGGCCGCTTCACCGGTCAAAGGCAGGATCACGGTCACCATACCGCTGCGCTGCACCCTGGGCATGGACAGACGAGACAAGAAAACGAGTCCCGCCAGAAGACCTGCCGCCGCGACCAGAAAAGCAGGCACGCAAAGGAGAATGAGCGTCAGAAACACGTGCGCAATTCTCTGTCTTCGCTGTCGTCTCTGTCGTCCGCCCATCTGCCGGCAAGAGCCAGGCCGGCGGCAGCCGCGACGAAAGCACACGGCCCGAGCTCGGCGCCACCGCACCAGACCCGGGCCGTGCACAGGCCATGCCTACTAGCTACGGCAGGACGCAGGCCGCGATCGCCGCTTTGCTCAACTGCCGGTTGTCGTCCCCGGTGCATCGCTTTCCGCCGCCGCTGGCTGCTCTGCAGCATCCGTGTCGTTGGCCCCTGCATCCTTGCTGGCGAGAGCGACTTGGCGCTTCTCGTCCTTCTTGCGCTTCTTCTCAAGTTCTCTCTGGCGCTTCTCGAACTGATAATTTGGTTTTGCCAATGCGTCTCTCTCCCGCTGGTCTCGCAATTGGCCGTGACGACGGCCAAGGAGGGTGAAAAAGGGCAGAGTGTCGCACAAATCGAGCCACTAGCGACACCCGATGTCGCGATAGGCAGCAACGGGAGTCGCGAGGGCGCTCGCCACACACCACAGGCGATGCGCTCGTTCGCAGCACTCGTGCGCAGGCATCTGCCCTCAGTGGCGCCGCATTCCATCGATCTCCCGGCAGAGATCTCGGCAGCCGTCTCGCGCGACTGCTAGTATTTACAGTGCAGATGCGCATCCCCACCACCGCGAGCAAAGAACCAGGGAGGCCGCCATGAACCCTTCTGAAGCGCATGACATCTTCGTCAGCTACGCCCATGCTGACAATGGCCTTGCCCTGGGGGCGTCGAGTTCGGTCGGCTGGGTGACTGCGCTGGCGGCCAACCTCAACGAGGGGCCAGGCGCACTCGCGAAGAACATCTACATCGACCACCAGCTCCGGCCCGGCGACGAGTTCAACGACGAGTTGCTGGACAAGGTCGAGCGCAGCCGTTTGCTGGTCCTCTTGCTGTCCCAGAACTATGTCGATTCGCAGTGGTGCGGCAAGGAGCTCGAACACTTCGTCCGCAGCCATGGTGGCAGCGCGGAGAAGCCGAGTGACGTCCTGGTCGTCGAGATCTGGCCTTTCGAGGAGCTCACCGCCGTGCCGCCGATCATTCAGGCGCTGCGCAAGGGCACGATTCACGCCAAGTTCTGGTACAAGCCGGTCAACGCCGCAGCGCCGGTACTTGCCGGTTACCCCAGCCCGAAAGACTGTGACGAGGAAGGCACCCGCTACTACTGGCGGATCCTGAACGAGCTGCGCGTGCCCATCGACACCCGCATTCGCGCCGCGCGCATGGCCACGGCGGTGAAATCCACGGCAAGCGAGCCAGGCAGCGGAACCAGCGGAACCAGCCGAACCAGCGACTCCCGCCTCGAATCGGCGACGACGGGCGGCAAACCGCAAGCCGGCGTCGCACCGCTGGGAACGATCGTACTCGCCGACGCCACCGACGACCTCGAACTGCAACACGGCGCGATCAGCGCGGCCCTGGCAGCCGAGGGCATCATCGTCCTGCCTGAAGCCGACTACGTCGGCCTGACGCCGCAGGAGTTCGACGCCGCGATCAGCGCCGACCTCGAACGCAGCGACCTCTTCGTGCAACTGCTCTCGGCCACCGCCGGCCGCAAGTTCAGAGGCTTTGCGGCGCCACTGCCACAGCTGCAATTCCAGCGCGCCCGCGAGGCACGTCAGGCGAGCATGCCGATCATGCAATGGTGCGAGAGCCTCCCGGCCGCCGACGGGATCAGCGATCCGGGACACGCCGCGCTGTTCCAGACCGAGTCCCTGCGGGTCACCAATCGTGCCGCTTTCCAGCGCGAAGTGATTGAACGCCTGCAAGCCGAACGCACGCGCCGCGAACGCGCGGCTGCCCTGCCGACGGCGCCGGCCATCGCCAGGGTGCGCAAGCCGCTAATTTTTGTCGATGACCTGGCCAGCGTGCCGGACTTGACCGGCCGGCTCAGCGCGATCATTCGCGGACAGAACTTCGACCAGCGCGGCCTACCGCCGAACGCACCGCTGGGCAACAATGGCGTCGACGTCAGAGAACTGCTGCGCCCCTGTCGCGCCGGTATCACCATTTTTGCCGACCCGAACAAGCGTTTCGCAGTCTACAACCGCCTGCTCTACTTCCTCAACCAGCTCGCCGAAAGTGGCCTTCCGCTCGAACGTTGGGGGGTGTACCTCGAAAACGGCACGGTCGCCAGCGAGTTTCGCATCGAGTCGGACGACGTGGTGGCCGTCAACGAGCAGGGCCTGGCCGATTTCCTGCGTGGTCTGTCGCCATCATGAAGCACATCAGACTCAGCCTGCCAGCACCCTACGTCGGGCTGCGCCCGTTCACCGAAAACGAGTCGCTGCTGTTTTTCGGCCGCGAACCGCAGGTCCGTGAGCTGCTCGCCAAGCTCGAACGCCGGCAGCGCTTCACCGCCGTGCTCGGTGCCTCGGGCAGCGGCAAATCGTCGCTGGTGCGCGCCGGACTGATTCCGGCGCTGCACCGGGGCGCACTGCACGCACCGGCCGGCAGCGACGCCGGTCCGCCCTGTCGCTGGAATGTCTGCACCTTCCAGCCCGGCGACGCACCGCTGGCCAATCTGGCGAAGGCACTGAGCGAAGATCCCCGCTGGGCTGACAACAGCGAGCATGCCGACGCGGTCTCGTCACTGGCCGCCATGCTCGGCACCAGCCCGCTGGCCCTGGCCGAGCTGTACCGCCAGAAAGCCGCTGCTTTCGAAGGCCAGTCCCTGTTGCTGGTGGTTGACCAGTTCGAGGAAATCTTCCGCTACCGGCAGCGGAACCCCGACGAAGCCGACGACTTCGTCGCCTTGCTTCTGCGTTCGGCGAGCGAAGCCCTGCCGATCTACGTGGTAATCACCATGCGTTCGGACTTCCTTGGCAATTGCGTCACTTTCCATGGCTTTCCCGAAGCCATCAACAGTGGCATCTACCTGACGCCGCGCCTCGCTGTCGAGCAAATCAAGTCGGTCATCGTCTCGCCGCTGACTCTGGCCGGCGGCAGTATCGACCCGGTACTCGCCAACCGCATGCTCAACGCCCTGACCGGCGACGACGAACTGCCGATCCTCCAACATGCCCTGCTGTGCATGTGGCAACGCGCCAGCTCACAGGGACGGAGCGAGATCGACGCCGATGATTTCAATGCCATCTGTGCGCCGCGCCAGGGCAGCGTCGGCAGCGCCGAGGGCGGCGCTGGGGCAACGCCCGGCCCAACGCTCTCGAATGCCATCGACAACCATGCCTCGGCGATCCATGAGGCGCTGAACGCCGAGCAGCGCCGCATCGCGCGCCAGGTCCTGCTGTCGCTGGTCGAACGACACGACGGCCGCGACGTACGCCGACCGCAGACGCTGCGCGAGCTGCGGCAGCTACTGCCCGAAAGCGAGCACGCCGACCTGCACGCCGTGCTCGACGCCTTTCGCGCCGAAAGTGCCGGTTTCGTGCTGCCGCGTGCAGGGTGGGCGATCGGCGACGACGACCTGATCGACATCAGCCACGAGAGCCTGTTTCGGCAATGGCAACTGTTCCGCGACTGGCTCGACGAAGAGGACCTCGACGTCAGCGAACTTCGCGAGTGGCAACGGCGGGCGACCCGCTGGCAGGCGGAAGGCGGCGACTGGCTGGACGACAACGATCGCCGGCGCGCGGAGCGCTGGCGTACGCGAGTGCAAAGCCGCGGCCATCCCGAGACCTGGACCACACGTTACGAAGGACCTGGCGCCTACGCGCTGGTCGACGCCTACATCCAGGGCAGCCTGGAGTGGCACAGGAAAGCCGCGGAGCGCGCGCAGGCCCTGCAGCGCCAGGCCGAGGAGGAACGTACGGCCAGGCTTGAGGCAGAGGCCGAATTGCAGCGGGCCGCTGCGGAGCGCGCTGAAGAGGAACGCGCGCGCGCAGTGACGGAGCGGCAACAGGCGGAGGAATCTGCGCGACGCCTCTCCCGGCACAGCCGTATCGCCTACGGCTGTTGCGTGTTCGTAGCGTTCGCGGTTGGGATCGTAGTCTGGTTGTGGTTGCAGGCGAAGGAGCAGGCTCGCGAGACTCTCGCCAGTGACTGGGCGCTCAAGGCGGAAGAACTGGGCAGGCAGAATCCGGACCAGAGCCTGCTGATAGCGCTGGAGGTGCACAAGCTCGGCCTCAGCACCAAGGCCGACAGGACGCTCGGGTGGGAGCAGACCGGCAGGGTCCTCGGATCGGAGAAAGCCGACGGGCTACTCAGATCGGCGAAGGCCGACTATGCGTACTCGCATGTCCTGCGCGGCCATGAGGGCGCGGTGGGGAGCGCGCAGTTCTCGCCCGATGGCAAAACCGCGATCACCGCCAGCAAAGACAGCACCGCGCGACTGTGGAACGTGGCCAGCGGCACACTGTCACGCGAGCTGAAAGGCCATACGGCTTCCGTCCGAAGCGCCGAGTTCTCTCCCGATGGCAAGACCGCGATCACCGCCAGCGACGACAACACCGCGCGACTGTGGAACGTGGACAGCGGCAAACTGTTGCACGAGCTGAAAGGCCATACGGCTCCCGTCGGAAGCGCTCAGTTCTCTCCCGATGGCAAGACCGCGATCACCGCCAGCGACGACAATACAGCCCGACTGTGGGAGGTGGACAGCGGCAACCCGTCGCACATACTGCGCTGCCATGACCGCCCGGTTCTGACCGCACAGTTCTCCCCCGACGGCAAGATCGCAATCACCACCAGCAGGGACAATACCGCGCGACTGTGGAACGTGGACAACGGCCAACTGTTGCGCACGCTACAAGGGCATGAGCGCTCGGTTCTGAGCGCGCAGATCTCTCCCGATGGCAAGACCGCAATCACCGCCAGCAAGGATCAGACCGCACGATTGTGGAACGTGGACAGCGACAAACCGCGGCACGAGCTGAAAGGTCATGAGGATTGGGTCCTGAGCGCGCAATTCTCGCCCGACGGCAAGACCGCCATTACCGTCAGCAGGGACAAGACCGCGCGGCTGTGGAACGTGGACAGCGGCGAACTGTTGCACATCCTGCAAGGCCATGAGGGTTCGGTGCTGAACGCGCAGTTTTCCCCCAAGGGCGACACCGTGCTCACCGCCAGCGACGACAGGACCGTGCGCCTGTGGGACGTGGGCAGCGGCCGCCTGTTGCGCGTCCTGCGCGGCCATGGGAGTTGGGTCCGAAGCGCGCAATTCTCCGTCGACGGCAGGACCATACTTACCGCCAGCAACGACCACACGGCGCGACTGTGGATGGTGGATAGCAGCCACGAGTTCCTAGTGCTGCCCGGCCGTGAGAAGGTGGTCTGGACTGCGCAGCTCTCTCCCGATGGCAAGACCGCAATCACCACCAGCAAGGACGGTACTGCGCAACTGTGGAACGTGGACAGCGGCGAACTGTTGCACGAGCTGAAAGGCCATACAAGCTGGGTCGTGAGCGCGCAGTTCTCTCCCGACGGCAAGACCGCAATTACCACCAGCAGGGACAATACTGCGCGACTGTGGAACGTGGACAGCGGCGAACTGTTGCACGAGCTGAAAGGCCATACAAGCTGGGTCGTGAGCGCGCAGTTCTCTCCCGACGGCAAGACCGCAATCACCACCAGCAAGGACGATACTGCGCAACTGTGGAACGTGGACAGCGGCGAACTGTTTCGCAAGCTGGAAGGCCACGAGGGCCCGGTTCTGAGCGCACAGTTCTCCGGCGATGGCAAATTCGTGATCACCACCAGCGAAGACAAGACCGCACGATTGTGGGAGGTGAACACCGGCGCCCTGCTCTACATCCTGAAAGGCCATACAGACTCCGTCGTGAGCGCGCAATTCTCTCCCGATGACAAGGCCCCATTCACGGCCATCACCGCCAGCAACGACGGCACCGCGCGAGTGTGGACGGTTGCCGGCGGCGAATTGTCGTCGCGCCTCCTGCAGGGCCACGACGATTGGGTCGTGAACGCGCAGTTCTCTCCCGATGGCAAGATCGCACTCACCGCCAGCGACGACAAGACCGCGCGATTGTGGGACGTGGCCAGCGGCGGGGAGCGGCGCGTGCTGCGCGGGCATGAGGATTGGGTCGTGAGTGCGCAGCTCTCTCCCGATGGCAAGACCGCGCTCACCGCCAGCAGGGATAGCACCGCGCGACTGTGGGATGTGGCCAGCGGCCGTCAGTTGACTGTCCTGCGCGGCAATGACGGAGCGCTCCTGAACGCGCAGTTCTCTGCCGATGGCAGGAGCGTGCTCACCACCAGCGAAAAAGGGACGTTGCGACGGTGGCCCTGCGACTGGTGCCGCCCGATCGAAGAGATCTCCGCCGACGTACCCAGGCGCGTCGGGCGCGAGCTGACCGACAAGGAAAGAGAGCGCTTCGGTATACCCAATCCGCCCTCGGGCAAGAACTGATCGGCACCTCGGGGGAAGCGAGCGCCTGCCACGCGGCACAGGTTCGCTCGCAGGCGCTAGAATGGCTGCTTCATAATGCTCGGCGCCATCCGCATGGAGCAAGCACCGCCCCCAGCCATTTCCCCGACTGACGCGACGCCTGCGCAGGAGCCGCAGCCGTTACCGCGACCGACGCGCCTGCCCCTATATCTGGCGCTCGCCTACCTGGTGCTGATCAGCTACGCCAGCCTCTACCCGTTCGCCAACTGGCGCGACCTGGGCCTCTCGCCGCTCGCCTTTCTCGGCGCCGCCTGGCCGCGCTACTGGACGGGTTTCGACCTCGCGGTCAATGTCCTCGCCTATGTGCCGCTCGGCTTCCTGCTGGCGCTGGCCCTGCGCCGGCTGCCCGGCCGCTGGCCAGCGGCGCTCGCCGCGCTGTGCATCGGCGCCCTGCTCAGCCTCACCCTGGAGTGGCTGCAGAACTGGCTACCGGCGCGTGTGCCCTCGAATCTCGACCTGGCGTGCAACAGCGCCGGAAGCGCGATCGGTGCGGTGATCGCGGTATGGAAGGGCAAGCCGATCTTTCGGGGCATCGCTCAGCTGCAGCAGGCGCTGCTGGCACCAATTCCGCACGCCGAACTGGGCCTGGTGCTGATCGGCATGTGGCTGCTAACCCAGCTGTCACCGGAGACACTACTCTTTGGCGTCGGTGACCTGCGCCAGGTGCTGGGGCTGACGCCGGCGGTGCCCTATGCCCCGCCGGCATTCTTCATGCTCGAAACCGGAGTCATCGTCTGCAATACGATCGTCATCGGCCTGTTCGCGCGCACCCTGCTCGCCGACCGGAACGCGCCACAGCTGGTGCTGTTCGCCTTTTTCATGCTGGCGCTGGCGATCAGGACGCTGGCCGCGGCGGTGCTGCTCGCTCCGCATGACGCCCTGGCCTGGTTGACCCCGGGGGCGCGGCTCGGGCTGCTGATCGGCGGCGTGCTGCTCTCACTACTGCTGATGCTGCCGGCGGCCTGGCGCATCGGCTTTGCCGGCGTCGCCCTGATGGCCGGCGCGGCTCTGGTCAATCTGACGCCACCCAACCCGTACTCGGAAGCGGCACTGGCCACCTGGCGACAAGGTCACTTCCTCAATTTCAACGGCCTGACGCGCTGGATCGCCAGTCTCTGGCCTTTCCTCGCCCTGCCCTATCTGACCGCGCTCGGGCGGCGCCTGTAGCGAAGAGTTACGTTGCGCGCGTGACGCGCGTTACGCGCCGGCCAGCTTCCGCCGAGCCCGCATTGCCGCTTCCCACACGGCCAATTCCGGCGCGCGTCGAGCGAGATCGCCGGCCAGACGCTGTTCCAGGCGTTCGAGCAGCTCGACGTCCGGCGCACTGACGCTCTGCGGCTGAATACGCTGCAACTGCAGCAGCAGATCGCCGGCCCTATGCCGTCCTTTTGCGGGCCAGCCCTGGCCCGGCAGACGATACTCAAGCGGCTGCTGCGGGTCGGGAGAGAGTTTGAGCGTCGTGGTGCCGCCCAGGCTCGGCACCTCGATGCGCCCACCGCAGAGCAGGCGGTAGGCACTCACCGGCACCTGACAATGGACGTCGCGCCCGTGCAGGACGAACAGTGGATGTGCGGCCAGCTTTATTTCGAGGTACAGGTCGCCGGCTTGGCCGGCGGCGCCACCGCCAGCGCCGCTGCCTGCAGGCAGCGGCGCCTGGCCAGCCAGCCGCAGGCGCTCACCTGCGAGCAAGCCCGCTGGCACGGTCACTGACAGTGTGCGTGCTTGCTGTAGCCAACCACTGCCGCTGCAATCAGGACAGTCGGTCTCACGCAGAAAACCACGCCCACCGCAACCCGCGCAGACGCTGGTTTCGCCGCCGCCTTGGCTAAGCCGACCGCAACCGCTGCACTGCTTGCAGGGCACCGAATTGCGGTATTGAACACGGCCGCTGCTGCGACAACCGGCACAGCGAACGCCCTGCACCAGGGCGATCGTTTTCCGGCAACCGAAGGCCGCCTCCTCGAGGGTCAGCGTCAAGGCCTGCGTCAGGTCTTCGCCGGCACTCTGCTCACTCTGCTCACTCTGCGCACTCTGCGCACTCTGCGCACTCTCCTTGCCAGCCGCCTTGCCGGCGCCGGAACGACTTCCCTCGCCTTTGCTCTCGCGCGCCTTGCTGGCGCTGGCCTTGCTTTCGCGCTGCCGGCGTTCGCTGGCCTCGCTGGCCTCGCTGGCAGTCTGTGCCTGTCGCCATTCGGCCAGCCGCTGCGGGTCGAGAAACAGCTCGTAGGCCGCGTTCACGCGCTTGAACTCGGCCTCGGCCAGCGCTGCTGGATTGCGATCCGGGTGCCAGTGCATGGCCAGCCGGCGATAGGCGCGCTTGACGTCGGCCGGCGAAGCCTCGGGGCTGACGCCGAGAATGGCGAAAGGATCTTCACAGATAGGCATTGAATGGGCAGTTCTGGCAGCTCGGAAAACGTGCCGTGACCAGAAGACAGAAGAGCCCACGGACGCCACGACAGCAGGCGAATTTTACGCGATCGAGGAGCGTTCCTCCGCCCTTCGGCCGCCGGCCATCGCGCTGCGGCGCTCGGCAAAGCTCTTGCAGCAGACGAATCGGGGTTAGAATCGACCGCCGCAATCAGCAAACAGTCGCCAGGAGCCCGTGCGCATGAGTTACTTCAAGCATCATGTCTTTTTCTGCTGCAACCAGCGCGGCGAGGGTGAGACCTGCTGCAACAACGCGGGCGCGACCGCCGCCCAGACCTATGCCAAAGACCGCATCGGCGAACTGAAGATGAAAGGTGCCGGCAAGGTGCGCATCAACCGCGCCGGCTGCCTCGACCGCTGCGACAGCGGACCGGTCCTGGTGATCTATCCGGAAGAGGTCTGGTACAGCTACGTCGACCACGAAGACATCGAGGAAATCATCCAGGAACACCTGGTAAACGGGCGTGTCGTCGAACGACTGCGCATCTGAGAGACGGCAGCGAGAGGAAACCCTGGCCATGAAAATACAGCCCGAACACCTGCTCATCGACGGACCGGTCGGCAAGATCGAGATCATCGTCGAAAACCCCGGCGCGCCGCGTGGCATCGCCATGATCGGCCACCCGCACCCCTTGTTTGGCGGCGGCAATACCAACAAGGTCGTGCAGACACTGGCGCGCACCTTCACCCATCTCGACTACGTCGCGCTGCGCCCCAATTTCCGCGGCATCGGTCACACCGAGGGCACGCACGACGACGGCCGCGGTGAAACCGAAGACCTGCTCGCCGTACTCGCCGAAGCCAAGTGCCGCTACGGCAATCTGCCGGTGGCGCTGGCCGGTTTCTCCTTCGGCGCCTACGTGCAGACGCGCGTCGCCGCGGCCTTGCTCGAAGCCGGTCATCCGGCACAGCGCCTGGTGCTGGTCGGCACGGCGTCGGGTTTCGTCGAAGGCGCGCGCCAGTACCACACCAAGGCCGTGCCCGGCGACACCATCGTCATCCACGGCTCCGAAGACAGCACCGTGCCCCTGGCCAACGTCATCGAATGGGCGAAGCCGCTGGAGTTACCGGTGATCGTCGTCCCCGGCGCCGATCACTTCTTCCACCGTCGCCTGCACGTCATCCGCGAAATCGTCAGTCGCGCCTGGCGCCACTGAGCGCCGACGCTGCCGGGGTGGCGGTGGCGTCGGGGGCGTCGATGAGTAGAGGAGTACAATCCACCCTGTGGCCACCCTCCTCGTCCTGACCAATCTCCCCGACCGACCCTCTGCCGAAGCGCTGGCCCGAGAACTCGTCGAAAGGCGTCTGGCCGCCTGCGTCAATGTGCTGGCAACCTGCCACTCGATCTACCGCTGGCAGGGGGAGCTCGAAACTGCCAGCGAAGTGCCGCTGCTGATCAAGACCCGCAGCGAACGCTACGCGGCGCTCGAAGCAGCGATTCGCGAGCACCACCCCTATGAGCTTCCGGAAATCATCGCCTTGCCGGTGACCGCCGGGCTACCCGACTATCTCGCCTGGGTAGCTGCCGAAACGCCCGCCTAACGGTCATGACATGTCGAGATACCCCGAATCATGAAAACCATGACCGCCCCCCTCTTTCCCGGCCTTTCTCCCGCGAGGGGAGAAAGGAGATTCGTGAGTCGCGTACGCGACTTTTACATTAAAGACGCACCGCAATGACCTGGCTGTTCTCTTTCCCGCTCCCACTCCGACGTTCCTCCCTGCTGCCGCTCTTCCTTTCGCTGCTGCTGCTCGCCTGGCCAACGCAGGCTGAAGAGTTCCTCGACCCGGCCGTCGCCTTCAAGCCGACGGCACGGGCCATCGACGGGCAGACCATCGAAGTGCGTTTTGAGATCGCCAGGGGCTATTACCTCTACCGCGAAAAATTCCGCTTCGCCGCCGAACCCGAGAGCGTGCAACTGGGCACGCCGATGCTGCCACCGGGCAAGGTCAAGGAGGATCCCAATTTCGGCGACGTCGAGGTGTATTACCAGCAAGCGCTGATCCGCATTCCCGTCGAACGCAACAGCTCCGGGCCACTGCCGCTGACCCTGAAAGTCACTTCCCAGGGTTGCGCCGACGCCGGCATCTGCTATCCGCCGCAAAGGCAGACGCTCAAGCTTGAGTTGCCGGACCCGGCGACAACGCCGATAGCCGCCAGCGCCACCGACGCAGCGAGCCAGAACGTCAGCGACGACGAGTCGGGCCGCATCGCACAGTTGTTCAAGAATGCCAGCTTCTGGTTGCTGGTCGCCAGCTTCTTCGGCTTCGGGCTGCTGCTGTCCCTGACGCCGTGTTGCTTCCCGATGATTCCCATCCTCTCGAGCATCATCGTCGGCTCGGGCCGCGACGGTCGTGGCGTTTCGCACGCGCGCGGCTTCTTGCTGTCCCTGGCCTACGTCCTGGGCATGGCCATCACCTACGCTGCGGCGGGCGTCGCGGCCGGGGTGACCGGCACGCTGCTCACCGCGGCCTTGCAAAACGCCTGGGTGCTCGGTGGCTTCGCACTGGTTTTCGTCGCCCTGTCCTTGTCGATGTTCGGTTTCTACGAACTGCAATTGCCGACTTTCCTGCAAAGCAAGGTCTCCGAGGAAGCCAGCCACCTGCGCGGCGGCTCGCTTCCCGCTGTCGCGGCCATGGGCGTGCTCTCGGCAATCATCGTCGGACCCTGCGTCGCCGCCCCCCTGGCCGGCGCCCTGCTCTACATCGGGCGCAGCGGCGACGCCGTCCTCGGCGGCGCAGCACTGTTCGCCATGGGGCTCGGCATGGGCGCCCCACTGCTCGCCGTCGGCCTGTCGGCCGGTACCCTGCTGCCACGCTCGGGCCCGTGGATGGAGGCCGTCAAAAAAGCGTTTGGCGTACTCCTGCTGGCCACCGCCGTGTGGTTGCTTTCGCCGGTCATCCCGGTCGTCGCACAAATGATTGCCTGGGCCCTGCTGCTCATCATCCCGGCCATCTACCTGCACGCGCTCGACCCGCTGCCGGCGCACAGCAAGGGCGGGCTGCGCTTCTGGAAAGGCATCGGGATTTTCATGCTCATCGGCGGCACGGCGATGCTGCTCGGCGCGCTGGCCGGCTCGCGCGACCCGCTGCAACCGCTGTCGGTGCTGCGCAGCAGTGCCGCCGAGGTCGAAATCCGGCCGCTGCCTTTCACCCGCGTCCGGACACTCGCCGAACTCGAAAGCCGCATCAAGAGCGCCGGGCAACCGGTGCTGCTCGACTTCTACGCCGACTGGTGCGTGTCGTGCAAGGAAATGGAACGTTTCACTTTTTCCGATGCGCGCGTGCGCGCCAAGCTGGCGGGGTGGACCTTGCTGCAAGCTGACGTCACCGCCAATTCGGACGAAGACAAGGCCCTGCTGCAGCGCTTCAGTCTCTACGGTCCGCCGGGAATCATTTTCTTTGACGGCAAGGGCCAGGAGATCGACGGCGTACGCGTCGTCGGCTTCATGAGCGCCGACGAATTCCTCAGCTTGCTGGCGCGTCTGGGTTAATGTGAAAGAAGCCAGTTGGAAGACGCACGAAACCCTGACCGCCTTGGGTCATGCAAATGGGTTGCTGTGAATCAAGCGGCTGCGGGGATGAAGCCGAAGCGAGTCAGAGCCTTGATC
>Ga0209573_1001565_pt1 | contig 34393 bp, 35 predicted proteins | sample TNRBio252014_DNA_FD_185870 | JGI IMG/M metagenome (GOLD analysis project Ga0209573, IMG submission 185870) | Wastewater treatment Type I Accumulibacter community from EBPR Bioreactor in Madison, WI, USA - TNR Reactor_6/25/2014_ DNA (SPAdes)... | ecosystem: Engineered > Bioreactor > EBPR >...
GCCGCGTTTTTCCAGCATGCAGGAGCTGACGAGCTGGTTCACATGGCCGTCCTCGACCACGAGCACCTTCATGGAGGCGTGCGCGGTGATGGCCGGCGCTGGGCGCGGCGACATGGGCTTGATGGAGATGCCGCTGGTGCGGCCAAAGGCGGCGGTGAAGTGGAAGGTGCTGCCGACGTCCGGCTGGCTTTCCACCCAGATGCGTCCGTGCATCAGATCCACGAGATCGCGGCAGATGGCCAGGCCGAGGCCGGTGCCGCCGTAGCGGCGTGTGGTGGAGGTCTCGGCCTGCGTGAAGGCCTCAAAGATGCGCTCATGCATGTTCCCGTCGATGCCGATGCCGGTGTCGTTGATCTTGAAGTGCAGCATGATGAGGTCCGCCGTCTCGGACTCCACGTTCACCTCGATGGTGACGCCGCCCTTGTGGGTGAACTTGATCGCGTTGCCGACGAGGTTGATCAAAATCTGCCGCAGCCGGCCGTCGTCGCCGATCAGGCGTCCCGGGATCGTCGGGCTGATGTGGTGCAGCAGGACCAGCCGCTTCTGGAAGGCGCGGACGCCCATTGCCTGCACGGTTTCGGTGACGATGGCGTTGAGGTCGAACTCGTGAGAGTCCAGCTCCATCTTGCCGGCCTCGATCTTGGAGAAGTCCAGGATGTCGTTGAGCAGCTCCAGCAGTGAGTCGGCGGACTGCTTGAGCATCTCCATGTACTCATGCTGGGAGCTGTCCAGGCCCGTGCCCAGCAGCAGCTCGCTCATGCCGATGATGCCGTTCATCGGTGTGCGGATCTCGTGGCTCATGTTCGCCAGGAAGACGCTCTTGGCGCTGTTGGCCGCCTCTGCGGCGTGGCGGGCGTGGCGCAGCTCCTCCTCGTCGTGCTTGCGCTCGGTCACGTCCGTGTGGGAGCCGGCCATGCGGTAGGGCTTGCCATTCGCGTCGCGCAAGGCCCGGCCGCGGGCGAGAATCCAGCGCCAGCTTCCATCCTTGTGCCGGAAGCGGAACTCCACGGAGTAACGCGGGCTCTGGTTGTCCAGATACTCGTTCAGCGTCGCCATCACGCGGTCGTGGTCGTCGGGATGCAGCAGCATTTCGAAGGCGGTGAAGTTGTCCGGCAGCTCATCGTCCTCGTAGCCGACCATGCTCTTCCAGCGCGGGGAGAAGAACACCTCGCCACTGCGGATGTCCCAGTCCCAGATGCCGTCATTGGTGCCGCGCACGGCCAGGGCAAAGCGCTCCTCGCTCGCCGCCAGGGCGCGGATGGACTCCTTCTGCTCCGTGATGTCCGTGATCGACCCGGCCATGCGGTAGGGATGCCCGGTGGCGTCGCGCAGGGCGCTGCCACGCGCCCGGAACCAGCGGTAAACCCCATCTTTGCACTTCAGGCGGTATTCCGCGTCATACGGCACCTGCTGGTCCACATGCGCCTTGAGGGCCGCCAGGATGCGCTCACGATCCTCCTCATGGAGACGGGACTCGAACTCTGAAAACAGGTTCTTCATCTCGTCATCGGTGTAACCGAGGAGCTGCTTGAACCGTGGCGCGTAGTAAACCACGTCGGTTTTGAGGTCCCAGTCCCAGATGCCGTCGTTGGTGCCGCGCACCGCCAGGGCGAAGCGCTCCTCGCTCTCCGCCAGCTCGCGCACCGCTTCCGCCGGGGCGTTCGGCAGGCGCAGGCGGCAGGCATGCAGCATGTTTTCGAGTTCTTGAATGCGCTGCTTCAACTCCGGCACGGAGTCGCCTGCGGCATGCTCGAGGGTGTCTGACATCGGGGTGGGCGGGGCGTCCTGGTGGCTGGGTGTGGACGGGTGGAGATGAATAGACACATTTTCCGGCAAACAAACTCAAAAGGTTGATCCAGAGCCTCAAAGTGCGGCTCCAGACGGTCATGGGAAATGCATTCCTTGCGAACTGCGTGCGTTTTTGGGTCTGGCGGCGACGTTCATTCGTCCCTGTCATGAACCGCCGCCGCATCCTCGCCTCCCTCCCCGCCGTCTTTGCCGCCAACAGTCTTGCCGCCTCAGCCGACAAGAAACTCCGCGTCGCCGTCATCGGCCACACCGGCCGTGGCAACTACGGTCATGGCCTCGACACGATGTGGCTCAAGATCCCGGCGGTCGAAATCGTCGCCGTGGCCGATGCGGATGAAAAAGGACTCGCCGGTGCGCTGAAAAAGCTCGGTGTCACCCAGGGCTTCGCCGATTACAAGGCCATGCTCGCCGAGGTGAAGCCCGACATCGTCGCCATCGGCCCGCGTCAGATTGACCAGCATCGCGACATGCTCCTGGCCGCGATCCAAGCGGGTGCGAAAGGCATCTACATCGAAAAACCCTTCCTCCGCAGCCCTGCCGAGTGCGACGAAGTCCTCGCCGCCGCTGAAAAAACCGGCACCAAGATCGGCATCGCCCACCGCAACCGCTACCATCCTGCCCTGGCCATGGCGGCCAAGCTCATCGCCGACGGCGCCATCGGCCGAGTGTTGGAAATGCGCGGACGCGGCAAGGAAGACCCGCGCGGCGGCAGCCTCGACATGTGGGTGCTCGGCTCGCACGTCATGGGCGTCGCGCTCGCGCTCGGCGGCGCTCCGCGTGCCTGCACGGCGGGTGTTTTTCAGGGGGGAAAGCCGGTCACCAAGGCGGATGTCAAAGAAGGCGACGAAGGCATCGGCCCGCTCGCGGGAGACGAGATCCATGCGCGCTTCGAGATGGCCAACGGCGTGCCGTTCTTCTTCGACAGCATCAAGGACGGCCGCCTGAAAAAGCCAGCCTACGACGATCCCGCCTCGTTTGGCCTCCAGGTCTTCGGCAACGCGGGTGTGATCGACTTCCGCATGGACCAGGAGCCCTTCGCGTGGATTCAAACCGGCTCCGTAGCGCGCAAACCCGTGCTGGCGGACAAGGACATCGCCAAGAAAGTCTCCAGCCACGAAATCCCCGGCCTCGACCTCATCGCCGCCATCCAGGAAAACCGCGCGCCGCTCTGCGATGCCGGCCATGGCCGAGAAATCATCGAAATGATCAGCGCCGTGTTCGAATCGCATCGAATGAACGGCCAGCGTGTCACCTTCCCGCTTCAGACCCGCCAGAATCCGCTCACCCTTCTATGAAAAAGCCTGCCGCATCGCCTCTCCTCATTCAAAACGGCACGCTCATCCTGCCGGACAAGCTGATCGAAGGAGGCGCGGTGCTGTGTGAACGCGGCAAGATCACCGCCGTCGGCAAAAGCATCGCCGAACCCAAAAACGCCATCGTGATTGATGCCAAGGGCGGTTACATCAGCCCCGGCTTCATCGACATCCACGTTCACGGCGGCGCAGGGGCGGATTTCATGGACGCCACCGTGCCCGCCGTGCGCACCGCGTTGAAAGCGCATGCGCTGCACGGCACCACCACCATTTTTCCCACGACGACGACGGGTGCTCCGGTGCAGATCATGGCCATGCTCGGCGCCTGCCGTGAGGCCAAACGCACCTGGGAGGCCGCTCACGGCTCCCGCATCGCCGGGGTGCATCTTTACGGGCCCTACTTCGCCGCGGACAAAGTCGGCTGCCATTCCCGCACCGGCCGCCGTGCGCCGAATCCCACGGAGTACGCCATGTGGTTCCGCGATGACCTCATCCGCATCGCCACCTGTGCCGCCGAGCTGCCTGGGGCGGAAGAATTTTACCAAACCGCCCGCCAACACCGCTGCCTCATCACCTGCGGCCACTCGAACGCAAGCTGGGCGGAGATGGCGCGCGCCTTCAAGGCCGGCATGCGCCATGTGGATCACTTCTGGTGCGCCATGAGTTCCGTCGCTTCACTGCGCACCCGCCTGGGCACGCCCATGCAGGCTTCGATGGAGCAGTTCGTGCTCGCCACCGCCGAGATGAGCACCGAGGTCATCGCCGACGGCATGCACCTCGCTCCCGAGCTGCTCGACTTCGCCTTCCGTGTGAAAGGCGCGCTGCGTCTGTGCCTTGTCACCGATGCCAACCGCGCCCTCGACATGCCGCCGGGCCGTTACCGCTTCGGTTCGGACGACGACGGCTCCTTTTTCGAGAGCGATGGCAAGGTCGGCTTCGTCCCCGGTCAAGGTCTGGCCAGTTCTGTCGTCGGACTCGACCACATGGTGCGCCACATGAAGAAAAGCACCTCCGCCACGCTGCCGGATGCCGTGCGCATGGCCAGCCTCACGCCCGCCGAGCGCACCGGCATCGCCAAAACCTGCGGCAGTCTGGAAAAAGGCAAGCTGGCCGACATTCTCGTGCTCAACCGCAGACTGGATGTGCAACGCACCTTCATTTCCGGCGTCGAAGTGCCGCGTGACTGACATGATCCGCTTTTTCTGCCTTTTCCTTGCCTGCATCGGCCTTAGCCACGCGCAGACGCCGTCCTTCGCCGAACGCCTCGTGCAGGCCGCGATGGAGCGCACCAAGCTCACGGTGCGCTACGAGCCTGCTTATGTGAGGCTGGACTACCCGAATGGCGATGTGCCCGCCGACACCGGCGTCTGCACGGATGAAATCATCCGCTGCTACCGAACGCTCGGCTTCGACCTGCAAAAACTCGTCCACGAGGACATGAAACGCGCCTTTGCCGCCTATCCGAAAATCTGGGGCCTGAAATCGACCGACAAAAACATCGACCACCGCCGCGTGCCGAATTTGCAGGCGTTCTTCAAGCGGCGCGGAGCCTCACTGCCCGTCACTCAGAACGCCGCTGACTATCTGCCGGGCGATCTCATCACCTGCACCGTGCCCACCAATCTCCCGCACATCGCCATCGTCGTTCCGGCACCGGATGGCGGCGCCACGCCCTGGATCGTCCACAACATCGGCCAGGGGCCGAAATGCGAGAACCGCCTCTTCGAGTTCCCGCTCACCGGTCATTACCGGTTTCATCCCGGTTCCTCCAGGTGATGAGCGGGAGCTACTTGATGACGTACTTCGCACGCGCCCATTCGACCACGGTGCCTGTGTATGCTGCTGGCTCGCGGTGATGTCGATCAGGCGGCGCACGGCGGCCTCGACAGACATTATTCACCATCCGCCGAAAAATGCCCTTGATACCCCCCATGTTTGAATGCCCAGTCAGTCACCGCAGCCATGAAAAAGAAGTCAGTCAGCAAGAAGGAAAAGCCCCTTTACCGGCAGAAACGCCCCCAAAGGAAGCGGGTGACTAATGCTACGAAGGCGGTGGACCGACTAGCTTCAAGTGTGAAGGAATCGCCAGCCGTGTATGGCGCAAAACCGCTGCGATCCATCGAGCTTTTCGCAGGCGCTGGGGGGCTGGCATTGGCATCGTCAAATGCAGGATTTAGTCATGATGCTGTTCTCGAGTTTAACCATGACGCCTGTGAAACAATCAGGGCCAATCAAAGGCGTGGCTTTGACCTCATGCGCCACTGGCCTCTCATTGAAGGGGATGTGCATCATCAGGATTTCACGACATGGCAGGGAAGAATAGACCTTGTTTCGGGCGGGCCGCCATGCCAGCCGTTCTCCATCGGCGGGAAACATCAGGCCATGGCGGATCGTCGGAACCTCTTTCCAGAAGCGGCGCGGGTGGTTCGTGAAACCCGGCCCAAGGTGTTTGTGTTTGAGAATGTCAAAGGGCTGACGAGACAGGCTTTTGCCAAATATTTTGGCTACATCGTTCTCCAGCTCTCTTATCCCGATGTCGTTCGTCGTTCGAATGAGGAATGGCTGGAACATCTTTCGCGTCTGGAACGCATCAAAACACAAGGTGCCAAACCGGACCTTCGCTATCGTGTGGTCTGGCGGCTCCTGAACGCGGCAGACTATGGAGTGCCGCAGAAGCGTGAGCGGGTGTTTTTCGTCGGCTTCCGCACGGATATTGAAGTGCCTTGGTCATTTCCAGCCCCGACCCATTCTCGTCAGGCGCTTTTGGCCTCCCAGTGGATCACCGGGGAGTATTGGGAACAGCATTCGGTATCAAAACGAAATCGTCCACCGGCCCCGGCTCATGTCCCTGCCTTCGACATGGATGAACTCGGATTCAACACGCCCCGAAGCCGTCTTCCTTGGCTGACAGTTCGCGATGCCATCTCGGATTTGGGCGAGCCTGTGCTATATGCCAGCAGGTCGCTATTTCCCAATCATGTGCTTCAACCTGGTGCCAGATCGTATCCCGGCCACACAGGCAGCCCGCTCGATGAACCTGCCAAAACCCTCAAAGCCGGGGATCATGGAGTTCCTGGAGGCGAGAACATGGTCCGCTTTCCTAACGGTGAGGTCCGTTATTTCACAGTTCGTGAATCCTGCCGCCTTCAAACGTTCCCTGATGATTATGTGTTCGAGGGCAGTTGGACGGAAAACATGAGACAGCTAGGAAACGCGGTGCCGGTGACCTTGGGGGAAGTGGTGCTAAGAAGCGTGCGAGCCGCCATCACCAAACACGGCGCAACAAACACACCACAGCTTTTCTGATGCCTGAAACGCCCTCTCCCAAAGAAGTGCTCGCGCAAATCATCGCGCTGGCGACCGACCTTCCGACTGACCCCGCAGAATACGCTGGCTTGCCTGCGCAAAAACGGCGTGCTCTCCGTGTGGAACTTGAGTCGGCCGTCGGTCGTCTCAGCTCAGTGGCCGAGGCTCTCGACACGATTCGCCAGCCAAAGCACGTCTTCGATCCCACCAGCCCGAAAATCATCGGTAAGATTGTCGCGGACACACTCCTGCTGCAGGAGAAGGAACCTCTTGCGAGAACGGTGGATCAAAAGTTCTACGGCGCGGGTGTCTATGCCATCTACTACCGTGGTGCGTTCAAATGCTACCAGCCGATCTCAGGCAAAGACCATCCAATCTACGTCGGCAAGGCGGACCCTGCGGAACTGCACGCTCAAACAGCAGCAGCGCAGGGCACCACACTACACACACGCCTCAAAGACCATGAACGCAGCATCACGAACGCGACGAACCTCGACATCGAAGATTTTGAGTGTCGTTATCTCGTTGTTCGCAGCGCCTGGATCGAAACCGCCGAGGACTTGCTGATACACTGGTTCAATCCCGTCTGGAACAACGAACTGAAAGTCTGCTACGGCTTTGGCAAACACGGTGACAAGGCGGACACGCGAAAGAACGAGCGATCACCATGGGACACCATTCATCCAGGACGTCCTTGGGCCACGGCGGATAATAACACGCCGAACAAACGAACGGTGGAGGACATTTACGCGGCTATTGCCGCGCACTACGCCGCTCACCCCGTCCGAGGCTAAAAACACCTTGGCTCCACGGCTCATCCCTCCGCTACGAGTCGATGATGGTGATCTGCACGCTGTTCTCGATGACGCCGGTGGCGATGGCGTGGCGGGTGAGGCCGGCGGTGTCGTGGATGTTGAGCTTGTCCATGAGGCTCTGACGGTGTTTTTCGACGGTCTTGACGCTGATGTGCAGCTCGTCGGCGGTTTCCTTGTTGGCCTTGCCCTCGGCGATGAGCTGGAGCACCTCGGTTTCACGGGAACTGAGCAGCGGGGCGTTTTTTCCGGGGGAAAGCTCGCCGCGCTCGCGTGATTTTTTCTGGTGATGGTTCAGGCGTTTGGCCAGGGAGGGCGTGAAGAAGGTTTTGCCGGCGTGGACCTCGCGCAGCGCGCGGCAGACGTCGTGGGCGGAGCTTTGCTTGAGCAGAAAGCCAGAGGCGCCGATCTCGACGGCGTTTTTGACATACGCGTCATCGCTGTGCGCGGAGAGCATGAGGATCTTGGCGGCGGGATGCGCGTGAAGGATCTGCCGTGTGGCCTCCAGGCCGTTGAGCAGCGGCATGGCGATGTCCATGAGCACCACGTCGGGCCGTAGCTTGTGCGCCAGGGCGACGGCCTGCCGCCCGTCCTGCGCCTCGCCGACGATTTCGAAGCCGCCTTCGAGTTCGAGCATTTTGCGCAGGCCCTCGCGCACGATCATGTGGTCTTCGGCCAGTAACACGGTGATGGGTTTCATAAAAGGATCAGGAGCGGGGTTTGGCGGGGCGTTTGGGTTGTTTCACGCGGACTTTGCGCAGCGGCAGCCGCGCCTCGATGGTGGTGCCCTGGCCGTTGACGGAGGTGATGCCGAAGCTGCCACCGACCATCTCCAGGCGCTCGCGCATGCCGAGCAGGCCGAGGCGTTTGCCGCTCTGCAAGGCGTGCTCCACGTCGAAGGCCTGGCCGTCGTCGGTGATTTTCATGCTGAGGCACTGTGGCTGCTGCTCGATGCTCACCATCACGCGGCTGGCATGCGCGTGGCGGCTCACATTCGTCAGCGCCTCCTGGGCCACGCGGTAGAGCACGGTGCGCAGCGCCGCGTCCACCTGCTCGACGCCGGCGAATACCTTGAGGCTCACGCGGATGCCGGTGTCGGCCATGAAGCCTTTCAAATACGCGTGCAGGGCGGGAATGAGGCCGAGATCGTCGAGCACGGCCGGGCGCAGCTCACGGGCGAAACGATGCACGATGCCGACGGATTTTTCCACCAGTCGCTGCGTGCGGGCGATGTTGCGGCCAAAGTCCTTCACGTTGAGCCCGGCGGCCTGCTTGAGCGTGCCGAGGCGGATGTTGATGCCGGTCAGCGTTTGGGCGATGACGTCATGCAGCTCACGGCTGATGCGCTTGCGCTCATCCTCCTGCGCCTGCAACACCTGGCGGGACAACTGCCGCAACTGCTCCTGCATGGCGCGTGACTGGGCCAGCATCTCACCCTGCTGCCGCTCGCTCTGGCGCAGCGCGGCCTCCACGGCCTGACGGTGGACGATCTCCGCCTCCAGCTTCTGGTTGGAGGCGGTCAGCACGTCCAGCCGCCGCTGCACGCCCTCGGCTTTTTTGCGCGCGGTGATGTCCTTGAAAAACGCCACCACGGCATGCTCGCCGGAGGGCAGGGTGACGCGCTGGATCTGCCAATCGTAAATCTGCCGCGTGCCGATGTCCCGCCGCCGTTCGTTGAACTCGGGCGCGTGATACGGTTCCCCCGTTTTTAGTGTGTGCCGAAACCTTTTGATGATCGGGTCGGAGACGCGCTTCGACCAGAGCAGGTGATGAATCTCGGAAAAATCACGGCCGATCAGGGGCTGGATGTTTTTGAAAATGGGCAGCGCCCGGTCGTTGACCTGCTGCAGACGGAACTTGGCGTCCACGATATAGATGCCGTAGGGCGCCTGTTCGATGAGCGTGGAAAACAGCGCCTCGCTGCGGTTCAGGGTCTCCTCGGTTTGCCTGCGCGCGGTGATGTCGCGAATGTTGCACTGGATGACCGCATGGCCGTTCTCCTGGTACAGATTGGCCACCACCTCGACCTCCTGATGTCGTCCGGTTCTGCTTTCGAGCGGCAGGTCCTCGTAGCGCACCTCGTGCTGGCGCTTGAGCTTGCGAAACATCACCTGGCTGGCGGCCTCGTCCTCCAGCAGGCCGATCTCAAACAGCTCCTTGCCCACCAACTGGTCGTGCGGGTAGTCCAGCAGCCGCGTCATGAACGGATTGGCGTCGGTGATCTGGCGTGTGACGGGGTCGAGCAACAGCACGCCGTCATGCGTGGTTTCAAACAACCGGCGGTAGCGGATTTCCGAGAGGCGCACGGCTTCCTCCACACCGGCCGGCGCGGCAGGCGGTTTGGACCGGGATGCCGGAGTGGTTTTCTTTTTCATGGTCGTGGAGGCATCACCATCCCGTGAAAGCGTCTCATGACGCTGGATGATGAATGCCAAGCTCACGCGCGAACTTTCGCACGGATCGCGCTGACCTTAGCACCAATCGCTGCGTGCGGGTGATTTCATTTTGGAGGCCCGTCGTGCCACTGTGCGCGCCTTTTTTGAGCGCGAGCAGCCGCACGTTGATGCCCAGCAGCGTCTGGGCGATCTCGTCCTGAAGCTCATGGCTGAGTTTCAGGCGCTCCGCCTCCTGGGCGGCCAGCACCCGGTGCGTGAGCTGCCGCAGATGCTTTTGCAGCTCGATGGACTCGTCCAAGCTCTGGTGGTGCAGACGGCTGCTTTTCGCGCAGTCGGCGCGCACGCGTTTCAGGTCCAGCCTGCTCTGTTTGGCCGCCTGATGCGTCGCCTCCATGGGGGCGATGACCGTCATGAAAAACACCGTCGCCCGCTTGATGGTGGTGATGCTCGGCAGTTGCAGCGTCATCAGCGCGGCCTCGTGCATTTGGGCGAGCGCCAGTGTGTCCAGCCCCAGCCGCACGGCCCGGCGGCCCAAACGGCCCGCCGCCAGCCCGGCCTCGCCATCCTGCGCCAGATGTTTGCGCAAGGCGGCCTGGTAGCTCCGGGAGAGCAGGCGTGATTGGGCAGTCATGGTCGTGGCATCCTCATTTGCCCACGCTCTGCCAGTTGCGGCACGGCGTCCATGGGGTGAAACCCTACCTTGGGCTGCCGTCTCCCGTGGGGTGAACACTCCATGGCCGCTGGGGTTGTTTCCCGCCAGTTTGAGGGATGATGTTGTCCTGCTTTGCGTTTCGTCCCCGGTTGTTCCTCACTCTCGTTCTCCTGCTGCCTGTTTTGGCAGGCTGTGTCTCTCCACCCTCGGCCGCGCCGTCTTATTCGGGACCACCGGTCGATGATGTGTCGTTCTGGGACGGGGATCACCTGTCTGGCAGCCCGTCGGTGCGCATCAGCCTCTCAGAGCAGCTCGCCTATCTTTATAAAGGCGGCCAGCTTGCGGGAGTGTCGCTGATTTCATCCGGGCGTGAGGGGCTCGGCACCCTCACCGGTGACTATCGCATCCTCGAAAAGGACCGCGAGCATCGGTCCTCGTTGTTCGGGGCCTACATGGACGCCCAGGGAGAGGTCGTGCAGGCGGACGTGGACACGAGCAAAGATCCCAAGCCACCGGGCGCGACTTACCTGGGCGCTGACATGCCGTTCTGGATGCGCATCACCGGCGGCACGGGGATGCACAAGGGCTTCCTGCCCGGCTATCCTGACTCGCACGGCTGCATCCGCATGCCCGGCTTCATGGCCGAGCATTTTTTCCACTCGGTGGCGGTGGGCACGCCGGTGCGCATCGAACCGTGAGCCCGCACAATGCGGGTTTCACCCCATGGTGGCTGAAGGACGCAGGTGCGAGGATGTGGCGGATACCGCCATCGAGAATGTGGCGCTCTCTTCAACCCCAACCCTTTGAACACACCCATGAAACACATCTCCCCCCTTATTGCATGCGCCCTGCTGGCGTCCAGCCTCACCGTGCAGGCGCAGGTCCAGGCACAGTCCAACCCGACGCCGGGACGCAATGTCACCCAGTATCGCAAGGCGGAAAGCACTGCGGAGATCGCGGGAATGGCCGTCTGGAACCTTCAGAACGAAAAACTCGGCAAGGTCAAATTCCTGACCACCGATCTGCAAAATGGGCGTCTGGTGGAGGCCGTCGTGACCTCCGGCGGCGGATTTTTCGGCATCGGCGCCAAGCTGACCGCGGTGGCGCCACGGGCGCTCTCCATGGACGGGAACGCAGGCGTGGTGCGCCTCGACATGAGCCGGGCCCGGTTTGCCGCCGCACCCCGGTTTGACGCTTCACACATGACGCCGGCCACGCAGCGCGAGCGGGTGGCCGAGGTGAACCGTTATTTTGGTTATCAGCCCTGGTTTTACCTCCCTGGCCAGACCGTGGTGAAAAACTCCCAGATTCTGGAGCTCGGCCACGTCCACCGGCTGGACCGCGTTCTCGATATGCCGATCTACAACACGGAGGGCCAGTACATCGCCAAGGTGGCGACGCTGATGATGGATCTGCCCAAAGGCCAGGTGATCCATGTGGTGACGGAACTTGGTGCCATGGGCAAAAACAACAGCTCCGTCGTGCAGCCCAGGTCGCTGCAGTTCAACCCGTCGTTCAAATCCCTCATTCTGGACAGCACGACGGTGGAGTTCGACGGCGAGCCGAAGTTCAAGTGGATCGGCAGCGGGACGAATTCCTTCCAGCAAGAAGCTTATGTGAACCGCGAGGTGCAGGCGGACAAGGGACGGCACTCGCAGCAGAACGCCCAGGCAGGCCGGGTGCGGAACGCCGCCGCCATGGAAGAGGGAGAAAGTTTCCGGGACGAGCAAAAGACCCTGCGCATCCAGCAGGCCATTCAGGCCGACCCCGGCCTCTCCGCGAACGCCAAAAACATCGAGGTCGTCACCATGAACGCCCAGACCACGCTGCGCGGCCATGTGAACAGCATCGAGGGCAAGCGGAAGGTCGGCGAGATCGCCAAGAAGCTCGGCCGGCCGGAGAACGTGAGCAATCTGCTCGAAGTCAGGCCGCAGCGGTGAAGATAACTCCGCTCGTGAATCAGGCAGCATAAAAGAGCCGGAGGTCTGAGAGGACCTCCGGCTTTTGTTTTGGGGCAACGCTGAACCAATCAAAAAGAGGATCAAATCTTCCTCCTACTCATGCTCCTACTCCTACTCCCCCAAGGCACGAGGAGGAGTAGGAGTAAGAGGAGGAGTAGGATTGAAGCGGGCGTCGATTAAATCAGCAGCTCCGTAGGATGTGCCCTTCGCGGCGGTTCAGCTCATGCGTTGTCGCCGCCGGTGACGTTTGGCTCCCGGCGCTCCGCACATTGATGCAGATGACGCACGTCCATGTCACGCGGCAGCGCCTTGGCCTTGAGCGCGGCCTTGGTGATCGCGGCGTTCTCCGCCTCACGCAGATCATGACCCTCGACCGAGCACTGCATCAGGAAACGTCCCGTGATGAGATGGTGGATGCAGGCTTGGTAGCTCATGAGGATGTCGGCTTGAGGTGGAAACGCGGTGATCGAAGCCGAGGGCTAGTAGCGGCGGTAGCCGTCGCGGCGGTCGTCCCGATAGTTGCTACCATCATTGGCGCCGCCGATGAGATTGCCGCCGAGAGCGCCGAGACCGGCGCCGATGGCCGCGCCTTCCAGGCCACGACCGCTTTGACTGCCGATGATGCCGCCGACGCCCGCGCCACCGAGTGCGCCGATGACCGTGCCGGTGCGGGCACGCGGGCTGTTGGAGCAGGAGACCAGCGAGGCTGAGACGAGGAGGGAACTGAGGATGAGTGTTTTCATGGCTGACAGATACATGCGTGCCCGGCGCATTTGCGATGGGGTGTACTCCCCAATTGAGAACACCACGAACGCGCCACGAAGAGCGTGGGACGTGGGCAGAGCTTACTTAGCCTTCGCCGCTCACGCTTCGTAGCGGCGGACGTGAGTCAGCCTTCGGGGTTTGCTGTCCTCAGTTCGCCGTTCACAGTTCTCCCTCTCGTAGCAGCGGACGTGTGTCCGTCCCGGCTCGTCCTCGTCCTCGATCAGGAGGTTTGCAGTTGTTTGCGATGGTTTGCAGTGGTTGGCAATTGTTTGGAAACCACCGCAAACGGCGCGTTAGCGCCCTCAACCACCGCAAACCACCGCCAACGCTCGCGCCCGCCTGCATCGCCCCGCCCGCAGCACTTCGCGCAGCGATGTGGGCAGGTGTGCGAAGCACTGCGGGCAGGCAGCGAGCCTCCCCTACCTTCTCAGCGCATTGATCATTCCTCTTCGCACTGTAGTTCCGCCTTGAGGCGGCTCTGGGAGCGTCCCCAGACCGGCTCAAGCCGGGACTACACTACCCGAGCCCTCCTACCTTCTCAGCGCGTTGATCAGCTCATCCAGCTTGCTCAGCACGTCCTGCATCTGGATCTGGTTGTAGCTGCTGTCCGCAGGCTGGTTGAGCGTGTTCACGTTGTTGCTGATGTTGCTGGAGGCGTTCATCACGCCCGAGATCGCGGTATTGAGCGCGGCGCTCGTCACCTCTCCAGGCGCTCCAGGCACTCCCGGCTCACCCTGGTATCCTTGGATGCCTTGCTCTCCCTGGATCCCCTGGATTCCTTGCTCTCCCTGGATTCCTTGTTCGCCCTGCGGCCCCTGGCCGCCATCGCCGCCGCTGATGCCCTGCGGAATTTGAAAGCTGAACTGAAGCGTGTTTCCGCTGACACTCAGCGTCACCGCCGCCGGTGACCCCGGCGGCAGCGTGCTGGTGCCATCGACGACTGCGTTGCCGATGGTTTGGATCGCGTCGATGAGATCCTTCAGGCCGTTGAACTGGCCGCGAAACATCGCTGAAGTCGCTTCGGCGTTCGTGGCGGGGATGTTGGGATCGAACATGGGGTTTGCAGTGGTTGACGGTTGTTTGCAGTGGTTGACGGTTGTTTGCGGTGGTTGGAATTCCTCCTCCTCGATCAGGGAGGTTTGCGATGGTTTGAAAACCACGGTCAACGGGGCGAAGCGCCCTCAACCACGGCCAACCACCGCAAACGCTCGCGCAGCGAGCCTCCATGTCTCCTAGCCGCCGAAGACGATGCTCACGATGTCGCTCGGCAGGCCGATCTCGACATCGTCGATCACGCCCATGCCCATGTACTCGCGCGTTTCCGGCACGTTGGGATTGGCCAGCGGGGCCGTGTCATAGTAGGGGCTGCGGCTGTCGTTGCCCAGCTTCGTCCAGCCCTGCGTGCCGCGCAGGCGGCAGTACACCACCACGGAGTCACACTTCTCCTTGCTGAAGTCCACGCGGATATGGCCGCCCATGATGCTGAGCTTCAGCACCGACTTGAAAGTGGCGGGGTCAAAGCCGTCTTCCGCCCCCTTCAGCTTCAGGGAGCCCTCGACGCCGGAGCCTGGGTAGGCAGACAGCGTCTTCCAGTTCCGCACCGCCGCGCGAATCGTCTGTTCGTTGCTGATCGTCGCGCTCTTCTCCATCGACCGCGCCGCCGCCAGCGCGGCCTCCGCGTCGTCGGTGGCCTGCATCTTCGCCACCTGGTTCGTGGCCGTGGCCACGGCGGCGGTGATGTCCGGCGCGGCGAGGTTGATCTTCGCGAGTTCCACCGTGCCGTTGTCCTTGAGGTTGATCCACCAGTCTTTGAGTTCGGCGCGTTTCTTGGGCATGTAGTCCATGTGCTTGATTCCTTTCGTTCGTTTGAGGCGCACCGTCACAGGCGGGGCGGGCGGGATGGGAATGAGCTGGTCCAGATGCCATCCGGCGTCCAGATGCCAGCCCTCATCGAGTTTGATGATCCCGTCGGCCATGCGTTGTGAGAGTGCTTGGTTGGTTTGAATCTCCTGACAGGGCGGCCTTGTGTCAGAAATCGCAACGCGTGGCAATCCTAAATGAAAGGCGTGAGCAAACACGAGTCAAAGACAAGGCTCACCTACGCACTCCAAGTGATTCAAAATCAGCTCTCTGCCGAGGTGGATGGATGAGAGTAAAAAAATCATCCGCTCCGGTTTCGCCCCCGCCGTTTCAGCCCGCCCAAGCCCCCGGCCTGCGCCGGACACGCCGAAAATCAAAAAATACCCCGCCCGCCCGCGCCACCCCCTGACAAGGCCGTTTCCTGACGCCATCCGGTCACGACCGGACGCCACGCGGCCACAGTCTGAAACCACACGGCCACGACCGGACGCCATGCGGCCACGGTCTGATACCACGCGGTCGCGGTCTGAAGCCATGCGGTCACGGCCTGAAGCCATGCGGTCGCGGCCTGACGCCACCCGGTCACGGTCTGAGGCCATGCGGTCACGGCCTGAAACCACCCGGCCACGGCCTGAGGCCATGCGGCCACGGCCTGAAGCCACGCGGCCACGGCCGGACGCCACCCGGTCACGGTTGGGGGCTGCCGGTCGGCGGTTCCAGGCTTCAGATCCAGATCGGGTGCCCGCAACCCCCGGCCTGACGCCCCAGACGTTCAGATTCCCTTCCACCAGCAGCAGCCCGGCGCATGAGAGGGGAACTAAGTTCACCCAGCCCATGAACTTTGTTCGCTCCTTCTTGCCATTCCCCGCTGAAGCCGCTTTCATCGCGCTCCATGCCCGCCTCCCCGCTCGAACGCATCCTTGCCCACTACCGCGTCACCTCCCAGACGCAGAAAGAAAAGGGCAGCTACTTCGAGGAACTCATCCGCACCTACTTCCGCTTCGAGGCCAGCTACGCCGACCTCTATTCCGAGGTGTGGCTCTTCGCCGATTGGGCTAAGGAAATCGGCACGCCCGAGTTCGGCATCACGGCGAAGGACACCGGCATCGACCTCGTCGCCAAGACACGCGGCACGGAGGAATACCACGCCATCCAGTGCAAATGCTACGACGAGCACCACCGCATCATGCGGCGGGATATTGACAGCTTCTTCACCGCCTCCGGTCGCACGCCCTTCACCCAGCGCATCATCGTCACCACCACGAACGACTGGAGCGAGCACGCCGAGGACGCCCTGCTCAAGCAGCAGCCGCCCGTTTATAAGATCGACCTCCTCGACCTGGAGAACTCGCAGATTGATTGGGCCAAATACCAGCCCAGCAAGCCCCCGGCACTCAAGCCGAAGAAGCAGCTTCGCCCGCACCAGACCAGCGCCAAGACCAAAGTCGACCTCGGCTTTGAGAACTCCGACCGTGGCAAGCTCATCATGGCCTGCGGCACCGGCAAGACCTTCACCTCGCTGAAGATCGCCGAGGAGACCGCCGGAAAGAACAAGCTCGTCCTCTTCCTCGTCCCCTCATTAAATCTCCTCTCCCAGTCCCTCACCGAGTGGACGCAGGAAAGCGGCCTGCCGCTGCACAGCTTCGCCGTCTGCTCCGATGCCGAGGTGGGCAAAAAGCGCGACAAGAACGACGAAGACATCGTCGAGACCTTCGCCCACGAGCTGCGCTACCCCGCCACCACGGATGCCAAGCGCCTCGCCTTCGAGGTCACCAAGCGGCACGACGCCCAGCACATGAGTGTCATCTTCTCCACCTACCACTCGCTGGATGTCATCAGCCGGGCACAGCAGAAGTTCGGCCTGCCAGAGATCGACCTCGTCATCTGTGACGAAGCCCACCGCACCACCGGAGCCACCTTCTCCGACAGCGACGACAAGGAGAGCAACTTCGTCCGCGTCCACGACAACGCCTTCCTCGCCGCCAAGAAGCGCCTCTACATGACCGCCACCCCGCGCATCTACGCGGACAGCGCCAAGGCCCAGGCCGAGAAGGAAAACATCGCCATCTGCTCCATGGATGACGAGGCCCTCTTCGGGAAACAGTTCCACGTCATCACCTTCTCCGAGGCCGTGGAGCTCAAACTCCTCACCGACTACAAAGTCCTCGTCCTCACCATCAGCGAGGACCACGTCAGCCAGCGCATCCAGGGTCTGCTCAAGGACGACAACAACCAGCTCAAGGTGGACGACGCCGCCCGCATCATCGGCTGCTGGAAAGCCCTCAGCAAACAAGGCCTCACCACCGACCTCGCCCTGGACCCGAACCCCATGAAGCGTGCCGTGGCCTTCTGTCAGGTCATCGAGCGCCACGCCGGGGCCAAGGTCCACAAAGTCTCCTCCAAGCAGATCGCCGGTATGTTCAAGGCCGTCGTCGATGCTTATCAGGAGCAGGAAGACAGCGACAACGATTTGCTCTGCGAGGCCGAGCATGTGGACGGCACCATGAACGCCGCCCAGAAGGAAGAAAAGCTCACCTGGCTCAAAGCCGAGCCGCCCGCGAACACCTGCCGCATCCTCAGCAACGTCCGCTGCCTCAGTGAAGGCGTGGACGTGCCCGCGCTGGATGCCGTGCTCTTCCTCACCCCGCGCAATTCGCAGGTCGATGTCGTCCAATCCGTGGGCCGCGTCATGCGCACCGCGCCGGGGAAGCAGCTCGGTTACGTCATCCTCCCCGTCGTCATCCCCTCCGGCATGGAGGCGCACGAGGCGCTGAACGATAACAAAGTCTATAAAATCGTCTGGGATGTCCTTCAGGCCCTCCGCTCCCACGATGACCGCTTTGATGCCTTCGTGAACAAGCTCGACCTCATCGGGCGCGATCCGCGCAAGATGGAAGTCATCGCCATCACCGACAAGATCGCCAAGAAGAGCAAGAAGACACCACCCTCACCCGGCAAGGACGCCAAAGGCGGCAGCACCATTGGCAACCCCGTCACCGGCGGCGGCGACGGCATGGTGCAAGGCACCCTCAAGTTTGAAGTCGGCGAACTCGAACGCGCCCTCAATGCCAAGCTGGTCAAGAAATGCGGCAGCCGCACCCACTGGGAAGATTGGGCCAATGACATCGCCAAGATCGCCAACACCCACATCAGCCGCATCACCGCCATCGTCAGCGATCCCGCGAACAAGAAGGAGGTGAAAGCCTTCAACGCCTTCGCCCACGAACTCCGCGATGACCTGAACGACAGCATCACCGACAGCGAGGTGATCGAGATGCTCGCCCAGCACCTCATCACCAAGCCCGTCTTCGATGCCCTGTTTGAGGACTACTCCTTCGCAAGCCAGAACCCCGTCTCCCAGGCCATGCAGGGCGTGCTCGACGTGCTCAATGAGCACCGCCTGGAAAAGGAAGCCGATACCCTGGAGAAGTTCTATGACAGCGTCCGCCGCCGTGCCGACCAGATCGACGACATCACCGCCAAGCAGAAGATCGTCGTCGAGCTTTACGACAAGTTCTTCCGCAACGCCTTCCCCAAGATGACCGAGCGCCTCGGCATCGTCTATACCCCCGTGGAGGTCGTGGACTTCATCATCCACAGCATCAATGACCTGCTCCAGAGCGAGTTCGGCCAAACCCTCGGTAGCAAAGGCGTCCACATCATTGATCCCTTCACTGGCACCGGCACCTTCGTCACCCGCCTGCTCCAAAGTGGCCTCATCAAGGCGGAAGAACTACCGTATAAATACAAGCACGAAATCCATGCGAATGAGATCGTCCTGCTCGCCTACTACATCGCCGCCATCAACATCGAGGCCGTCTATCACAGCCTGCTCAAGGACAAGGGCACCAAGTATCAGCCCTTCGAAGGCATCTGCCTCACCGACACCTTCCAGATGTATGAAAAGGACGATCTGGTGAGCGACCTCATGGAGCACAACTCCGCCCGCCGGAAGCGCCAGAAGAAACTCGACATCCGAGTCATCATGGGCAACCCGCCGTATTCGGTAGGGCAGGAGAGCGCTAACGACAATAACCAGAATGTTACTTACCCTGTCCTCGACCGCCGAATCCGTGACACATATGCGGTCAATTCAAAGGCAACGCTGCAGAGGGCACTTTACGACTCCTACATCCGCGCGATCCGCTGGGCCAGTGACCGTATTGGGAAGAGTGGTATCATCGGCTTTGTTACAAATGCTGGTTTCTTGGAAGCCAATACTGCTGACGGTCTTCGCCAATGCCTAGCAGACGAATTCACTAACATTTATGCCTTCCACCTTCGTGGCAACCAGCGCACGCAAGGTGAGTTATCACGCAAAGAAGGTGGCAAGATATTTGGAAGCGGTAGCCGCGCACCGATTGCCATCACTATGCTGGTGAAGAACCCCGATGCGAAACAGCACGGCCAAATTCACTTCCACGACATCGGCGATTACCTCAGCACGGAAAACAAACTGGAGATAATAAGAAGCTATGCCAGCATTGCAGGCATTACAGCCGCAGATCGTTGGCAAAATATAACACCGGACGCACACGGCGACTGGCTAAGTCAGCGTGATGAAGGTTTTGCCAAGTTCATTGTGTTAGGTGATCGCAAGGATGTTGAGGCAGCAATTTTCGAGAACTATTCGCGAGGAGTGATGACCAACCGTGATGCATGGTGTTTCAACTCGTCCAAAAAATCTGTTGAGGTAAACATGCGAAGTTTGATCGGTTTCTACAACTCCGAGGTAGAACGTTTTAACTTAGTCTACAGCGCATTGGATACAAAGTCGCGCCAAGCAAAGGTGGATGGCTTCATCAATAACGACACAAAGAGAATCAGCTGGTCAGCCAATCTAAAACTGGAATTGGGCCGGGATCGCCGCTTTGAGTTTGAGGATGTTAAACTGACAGCAAGCCTCTACAGGCCTTTCGCCAAACAATGGCTCTATTTTAACCGCAGCTTTAATGAGAGGGTGCTACAGATGCCTCGCATCTTCCCTTATCCATCCGCTGAGAACAAAGTCATTGCAGTGAAGGGGAACTGGAGCGGCCATGGACAAATAGCTCTGATCACAGACCATGTGATGTCTGACCAGCCCGACAGCGGCGTGCAATGCTTCCCCCTCTACCTCTACGAGAAAGCCACCGACGACGAGGACGAAGGCAGCCTGTTTGCCAAAACCGCCGCGAAGGACGCCGACAGCTACACCCGGCGCGACGGCATCAGCGACGCGGGCCTGGCGCATTTCCAGACTGCCTATCCCACCAAGGGCGAGGGCGACACGATCACCAAAGAAGCCCTCTTCTACTACATCTACGGCCTGCTGCACTCCCCCGACTACCGCAGCCGCTACGCCGACAACCTCGGCAAGGAACTCCCCCGCATCCCCGCCGTGAAGCGCTTCGCCGATTTCGCCGCCTTCTCCAAAGCCGGCCGCGACCTCGCCCACTGGCACCTCAACTACGAAACCGTGGTCCCCTACGCCGGAGTCACCCTCGACACCGGCAAGCACGCCCTCAAGTCCCTCAAGCCCGAGGACTACCGCGTGGAGAAGATGAAATTCGCCAAAACCCGCGACCCCGAGACCAACAAGTCCATCAACGACAAGACCACCGTCTTCTACAACGCCCACATCACCCTCCGCGACATCCCCGAAGCCGCCTACGCCTACATCGTCAACGGCAAACCCGCCCTCGAATGGGTCATGGAACGCCAGTCCGTCAGCAAAGACAAGGACAGCGGCATCCTCAACGACGCCAACCTCTGGGCCACCGAAACGATGGGGAACCCCAAATACCCCCTCGAACTCTTCCTGCGCGTCATCACCGTGAGCCTGGAGACGATGAAGATCGTGGACGGGCTGCCGACACTCGAAACCGCTTCCTAAACCCTATCTAAAATCTCTGATGAGCGCACAACCAACACCCCAGTTGTCATTCTTCCGCCTAGTGGTGAATGTCTTCCGTTTTGGAAGGCCAACAGGCAAAGATCTCCCACCCGACAAGTTCGAGGATTTCTTCCAGCATCGGGGACAGCTCCCTCTGACTGTTGAAGAATACATGGCTCTGCGACAACGGTTTTCGGACGAAGGCTTTTTTCGACGTGAAAGGCAAAGCAACGTGATTGGGTGGGTGTCAGGTATCATGCTTGCCATCATGGTTGCATTGCTTCAACTCATTGCCAGTGGTCAGGGTTTGCCTTGGTATGTAAAGCTCTTGATGGCACTGATGATAATCGTGTTTGCCTTCATTAGTTCGCTCCGTGTTCTGCACGATCATTCAGTGGCTCAGTTTCGCAGCGATCTTTGCAGGCAGCTGGACGACCGCCTCAAAGTCAAGATTCTTGACGAGCAATGCAAGCTGCCGCCCGCCCTTCATAAGTTGTTCACTGTAATGATATGGGTCTTGGCACTTGGAGTCGTGATGATGATTATTTTTGTCAACGGCCCAACACTTCCATCTGCCGAAACGGTCCCTTCATCACACACAAACATCCTTACGCAGACGACCGGGAACAACCAGCAGCCGTTGAACGAGGCGCAGCAAACGTTGACCCAACCAGCGCAGCCCAACACCAACGCTAATGCAAAGTCCGACGCGCCAGTCCCAGTATCTCCCGCCATAGCTGCTCCTGTGAATGGTGAAACTACGCCGTCAGCGCCACCGCCTGCGTCTCCATTAACAAAGCCGACTTCTGGGCCACCAAAACCATGAACAAGCCCAAACACCCGCTCGAACGCTTCCTCCGCGTCATCACCGTGAGCCTGGAGACGATGAAGGTCGTGGAGGGGCTGCCGAAGTTGAACATATAACCACTCATAACCCGTATGCCTGCCACGCCACCATTCTCTGATAAGCCTTCAAATGAGGAGACGGACGACGCAGGGCGGACGTTTGAATGGCTGCCTGATCCCAAACGGTACTGGTACTATGGCGGGACCGTCCAAGACCGGCTTTTTGGCAACCTGGGTTTTCATGTGTTCGCGGCCGTATTTTACCTGTTCATGACGGTGGGGGTTCCCTGGCTGGCGATGAACAAAAATAATAATGATCCCACGGCGGCTGCGGAGTGGTTGTTTGGGCTGGAATTCTGCCTGTTTGGCAAGCCCTTAATCGGGATGTTATGGGTAGGCATTGTCACGCTAGGACTGCCGCTCTTCATCTGGTGTGAGCGGCTGACCTTTGACGACTGGCTTAGCCATCAACCCCAGAACAGGAAGGAAAAACTCAAGGCCCGGTTTGATCTGAACACCTCCAACATGGAGGTGTTTTGGAAAGCCGTTGCTGGTCTATACGTTGCCGCAGGCCTGTTCACCTTTTCCCATAAGACGGAGAAAATCGGCAAAGGCCAGGCCTCAACACCCCAAGAGGCGACGGAGGCGGTCAAAAAGGCTCTCGATGAGATGATGCATGTGATGGATGAGCAGCAGAAGCGGAAGCTGGAGGCGGTTCAAGCAAAGCTGGAAGGCCTTGAAAAAGCACTGGGTAAACGCCAATGAGCAGCTTGAGAGCGATGACAGGGGCTGTGGCCTGATGAACGAGGCATGATTGGAGAGCCGCATGAAGTTCAACCCGCACACGAACCGCCTGTTCACGGACGATGGCCGTCTGATCAAACGGCTGCACTGCCCGTTCCGGCTGGACTGGAGCAAGCTGGGGCCGACGGATGATCCTGCGGCGCGACGTTGCGACATCTGCCAGCATGCCGGGAAACGGTGTCAGGCTGCAACGGGCTGACCAACGGAGTTGCGCAGAACCCAAGCTGCCGGGTTCCGCCTTGGAGGCTTGGCCGAATGACCTGGGATCGTCCGCCGCAGCAGGCGGGCTCGTTTGATCCCGAAGCCGTCAGGCACTTGCATCCGCTCCGGCCTGGTAGCGCAGCACCTTCGCGGCATTGGGAACGGCTTCGAACTGAAAAGGTCTTACTCGACCTCGACGAGCCACCGCCACGTCCCATCGAACATCTCGATGACATGGCTGAAGCCGACCTCGCCGTCATCGAGAATGGAAGGGAACTGCATGGTCGGGCTCGGCTCAACCCAGGACGCGTCGGCCACGCCGATCGGCCCGTGGCTGACGGCGTCGGGAAAGGCCTGCTTGAGCGCATTGCGCCATTGGCCCTGCGGGATTTTGCCGCGCTGGGCGAGCTTGGTCTTCACCATCTCGAAGTCGGAGCAGCGCCCGATGGTGACGAGCTTGAAGCGCTTGACCTGCGGCCCGGCGATCTCTTGTCCGACGAACTTCCACTGCTGCCACTCTTTGTAGCCGTCAGCGCGCACCATCTCCAGCCCGGTGATGGGCTTGGTGAGGGCGAGGGTGAAGACCTCATCGTCGATCGGATAGTTCGGCATCACTGGTTTCTCCCCTGGGGCTGACGAGACTCGAAACGAGATGGCGCACAGGACAATCAAACAGACCAGACGTGGCGTGATGTTCATGATGGAATTCCCTTCATGGCGTGCATCGGTTGATGGCACGGGATGTCAAGGGGAAGCGGCCGGTTATTATCGGGAACCGGGGTCACGGGAACCGGGATCAGGGTGCAACGGGCTGACAAACGGTGTTGCCACTGCCGCTTTGAGCGAAACGCCACCAGGGCAGTTTGATACGCTGCCTGCCGTGACCAGCCGCGATACCAGCGGTACACCCAGCAAGCCCTGTGGATGCCCAGAACCCGATGGCAACCCTGCGGGGCATGAAGAAGTCGGGTTTCACCCCATGGCGGATCAAGCGTGGGCTTTTTAACATGGCTGCGTGAGCGAAATCATGCCGACGAACGATTCCAACCCAGCGACATCAACAACACCCAGTCTGCCCGCCACACTGGCGGTGGATGAAGAGCCGCCACCGCAGCGCGTGGAGCTGCACATTCCCTGGCTTACCTTCATCAAGGTGGCCGCCGTGTTGCTGGCCGCTTATGCCGTGTATGTGCTCTGGTCGCTGCTGCTGCTGGTTTTTCTGGCGTTTTTTCTGGCCGTGACCTTGCATGCCTTTGTGGACTGGCTGGATGGCAAGGGGCTGCGGCACTGGGCCAGCCTGCTGATCGTCATCGGCGGCCTCCTGACGGTGATTGGTGTCGGCATCGCGCTCATCATTCCCGCGCTGATCGAGCAGGTGGCCGCTTTCAGCAAGAACCTGCCGCAACTGCATGAGGATGCGATCAATCAGCTCCCGGTGGGCAATGTCATTCGGGAAAGCATCCAGAGCCTGCTCGACAGCGCGAGCTGGACGGAGGCCAGCACCTGGTTCGGTCATTTCGTGTCCGCAGGGGGCATCGCGCTCGGTGGGATCTCGCAGATCGCGCTGCTGCTGGTGATCGCGATTTATCTGCTGATCGACGGGCGCAAGACCTTTGACTGGTTTCTGGCCTTCTTCTCGCCGCTGAAGCGCCGGAAGCTGCGCATCACGGCGGATGAGGTCTCGCAGGTGATCTTTGGCTATGTCTTCGGCCAGGTCATCACCTCTCTGCTGGTGATGGTGTATTCCTTTGCCGTGCTCAGCCTGCTGCATGTGCCGGGAGCGCTGATGCTCGCGATCCTGGCGGGTCTGTTCGACATCCTGCCGATCCTCGGCTTCTTCATCGCCACCGCGCCGGCCTTTCTGCTGGCGCTGAGCGTGTCACCGCAGACGGCGGGTCTCGTGCTCGCCTTGTACATGCTGTTTCAATTGATCGAAAACTACCTCATCGTGCCGATGATCTACGGGAAGAACCTGCGCGTCTCCACGCTCACGGTGCTGCTCGGCCTGCTGGCCGGCGCGTTGCTCGCGGGCATCCCAGGAGCACTCGCGGCGCTGCCAATCATCGCTTCTTATGCAGCGATTGAACGCATCTGGTTGAAGCCATTCCTCCGAGATGGTGTCTCCGAAAAACATGAGCTGCAAAAGGACCAGCATTTTGGGGAGAAGGAGTGACCCATGTTCAAAGTCCTCATTCCGCTCTTCAAAGAGACGTTCCGTCAGTGGGACGCCCACCGCGTGCCCAAGATGGGCGCGGCCCTGTCCTTCTACACCGTCTTCTCGCTGGCGCCGCTGGCCATTCTCGTGCTTTCACTGCTCAGCCTGGCGGTGGAGCGCAGCGCGGCGCGCGCGGAGATCGTGGGGCAGTTCAGAAATTTTGTCGGCAAGGAGGGCGCGGAGGTGATGGAAATGATCCTCACTAAAACCGGCGCGGAGCAGCACGGCATCCTCGGCACGGTGCTCGGCTTCGTGGTGCTGCTGATCGGCGCCTCGGGTGTGTTTGGAGAGCTGCAGGACTCGCTAAACCAGATCTGGAACGTTTCCTCGAAGCGCCACCCGGTTTTCATCCTGGTGAAGGAGCGCGTGTTCTCTTTCGCGATGGTGTTTGTCATGGGTTTCCTGATGCTCGTTTCGTTCATGTTCTCCGCTGCCGTCGCGGCGGCTGGAAACTACCTGCACGGCCGTCTTCCCGGTCTGGACGGCCCCTGGGAGTGGGGCAACGCGGTGATCTCGCTGCTGGTGATCGCGATGCTGTTCGCGCTGATCTTCCGCCTGATCCCGGACACCCGTATCGCCTGGGGGGATGTCTGGCTCGGTGCCTCGATCTCCGCCGGTCTGTTTGTGCTGGGGAAGTTCGTGCTTGGCTTCTACTTCGGGCGCAGCGCGCTGGCCTCCAGCTACGGCGCGGCGGGATCGCTCATCATCATCCTGGTCTGGGTGTTTTACTCCGCGCAGATCCTGTTCTTCGGCGCGGCCTTCACGCGGGTGTATGCCATGCAACTGGGCTCACATCGAGCGGTTGAAGATGCGGTGACCGCCGGTTGATTGTCTCCTGCCCGCATGACTTTCGAAATCGCTCTTCTGTTCAGTATCGTCGTTGCCGCGTTGGTGCTCTTTTGGTGGGATCGCTTCTCGCCGGACATCATCGCGCTGGGCGTGCTGCTCTCACTGGCCCTCACCGGCCTGGTTCCTGCGGACAAGGCCTTCGCGGGCTTTGGCAGTGACACGGTGATCATGATCCTCGGCCTGCTGATTCTCACGGCGGCCTTGCAGCGCACCGGCATCGCGGATCTGGCGGGCCGGGCGGTGCTTCTGCGCGCGGGGGACAATCCCAGCCGGCTGCTGATCGCGGTGATGGTCACCACGGCCAGTCTGAGCGCCTTCATGAGCAACACGGCGGCCACGGCGCTGTTCGTGCCGGTGGTGTTCGGCATCGCCAGGAAATCCGGCATCAGTCCCAGTCGGTTGCTGATGCCGCTGGCGTTTTCCTCCATCCTGAGCAGCTCGGTCACAGTCATCTCGACCTCGACCAATCTCGTCGTGAGCGGCATGATGACACGTTACGGCATGCCGCCCATCGGCATGTTCGAGCTGGCGGCGGTCGGGGTGCCCATCTCGATTGTCGGCCTGCTTTACATGTACTTCATCGGCCGACGCATGATTCCTGAACGCGCCGCGCCGGATGAGCATGACGAGGGCTTTGCCGCCAGGCCGTACCTGAGCGAGATTGTCATCCAGCCGGACTCCAGGTTCGAGGGCAAGACGCTCGAAGAGGCCAGGATTGGACAAATGCTGGGCCTCACGGTCATCAGCATCATTCGTGACAAGAACGCCCGGCTTCAGGCGCATGCGCGCACGGTGCTCAAGGCTGGCGACGTGCTGCTGGTGCAGGGCAGCCAGGAGGACATTCTCAAGGTCAAGGACACGGGCGGCATGGAGATCAAAGCCGATGTGAAGCTGTCTGATCCCGAGCTGCTGGACAGCGAGAGCGCGCTGGCAGAGGCCATCGTGCTGCCCGGCTCATCGCTCATCGGCCGCACGCTCAAAAATCAGCGTTTCAGCGAGCGCTATGACCTTCAGGTGCTGGGCATCAATCAACGCGGCGTGAACGTGGTGCAAAAGATGAGCCTCACGCCCATCAAGCTCGGTGACGTGCTGCTGCTCCAGGGACGGCGTGACCGGATCGCCGCGCTGGGAGGTGAGCGCGCGTTTCACATCCTGGGGGCGTTGGGTTCCATGGAGGAAGTGCGTCCGCGCCGCCAGCGCGCGGTGCTGGCCGTCAGCATTTTTGTCAGCGCCATCGTGCTGGCCGCGTTCAATGTCACATCGCTGCCTGTGGCGGTGATGCTGGGTGCGCTGCTGGTGTTTGCCACTGGCTGCATCACGCCGGAAGAGGCCTACGGTGCCGTCGAATGGAAGGCCATCATGCTGATCGGCTCCATGCTGACTTTAGGAGCGGCGATGGATCACACGGGCGCTGCGGCGTATCTGGCCGGGCAGATCGTCGCGCTCGTCGGTGGCGCGGGGCCGCTGTGGCTGCTCAGCGGATTCTTTGTGCTCACTGTGTTGCTCACGCAGCCGATGTCGAACCAGGCCGCCGCGATTGTCGTCATTCCCATCGCCATTCAGACCGCGATGCTGGCGGGGCTGAATCCGCGCCCCTTTGCCATCATGATCGCGGTGGCGGCCAGTTGCTCCTACCTCACGCCGTTGGAGCCTTCCTGCCTCATGGTTTATGGGCCGGGTCGTTATCGGTTCTCGGACTTCGTGAAAGTCGGCTCGTTGCTCACCGTGCTGATCTATCTCATCGCCATCACGCTGGTGCCGATGGTGTGGCCGCTGCGCTAAACTTTCCGTCCTGCGCCGCTCTCGGCGTGCTCCAGGGCGACGTTGAGGGTTTCCAGGAACTCGTTCACCTTGATGGGCTTGGTGAGGTAGCGGAAGAAGCCGGCTTCGAGACCTTTTTCAATGTCACGCGGGATGGCGTTGGCGCTGAGGGCGACGACGGGGATGTGCGCCGTGATGGGATCGAGGTGAATGAGCCGCATGGCCTCGATGCCGCTGATGCCGGGCAGATTGATGTCCATGAGGATGACATCGGGCAGATAACCACGAGCGAGGTTGATGCCGTCGGTGCCGTTTTGTGCCGTGAGGAGGCGCATGTCCGGGCGACGGGCGATGAGCTGCTCGATGAGCTTCAAATTGGCAGGATTGTCCTCGACATAGAGCAGCAGACGCGGACGCGGCCCAGTGTGGACGGCGGTTTGGGCAGCGTTGACGGATTCAGCATCACCCAATTCAAGATGCGGATCGACATCGGCGACCAGCTCGATCCAGAAAACGCTGCCGGTGCCGACGGTGCTCGTCACACCGATCATGCCGAGCATGAGCTCCATCAGCCGCTTGCTGACGACCAGGCCGATGCCGGTGCCTTCCTCGCCGCCGGACTCCTGGCCAAGTCGATTGAACGACTGAAACAACTGCGCCAGCTTTTCCGGCGAGAGCCCCGCCCCGGTGTCCCTGACGCTGATGCGCACGCGCTCGGGTGTGCCGAGTGAACAGTCCACGCTGACCCTGCCGCCGGTCTGGTTGTATTTGATGGCGTTGGAAAGCAGGTTGATGAGCACCTGCTTGAGCCGCGTGCGGTCGGCTTTGATGAAGCAGGGCTGCGCAAACTTCGGAAACGTCATGCTGATGCCGCGCTTCTGCGCCAGCGGCTCGATCATGGCCTGGCATTCGAGCATGACCTCCGGCAGCGACACGGACTCCAGCGAGAGAGACAGCCGCCCGGACTCGATCACGGCCAGATCGAGGATGTCGTTGATCAACTCAAGCAGATACCAGCCTGCGTGCAGGATCTGGTCGATGTTGGCCTTTTGTGAAGGTGTGGGAGCGGGCGTGTCCGACTCGATGAGCTGGGCGAAGCCGAGAATGGCATTGAGAGGCGAGCGCAGCTCATGGCTCATGCTGGAAAGGAAGTCCGACTTCGCGAGATTGGCCTTCTCGGCGATGGCCTTGGCCTTTTCCAATTCGAGCGTGTTCTCACGCAGCATTTTTTGATGCTCTTCCTCGACTTGTTTGCGCGCGGTGTTGTCCGTGCCGATCAGAAGGTAGCCGATGATGCCGCCCTGATCGTCTCGCAAGGCGGTGACGGACAGCACGGCGGGAAACCGGCTGCCGTCTTTGCGAATATAGGTCAGCTCATAGATGTCCTCGATGCCACGCGAGGCCTTGAAGACGAGCGCCTCAAACCCAGGGGCGATGGTGGTGTCCAGCTCCAGGCTCAGGGCTGCGGCGCGGACGATGACCTCCTGTGGATCGGAAATCTCAGCCGGGGTGATCTTGTTGAGCACCTCCGCCGCCGCGTAGCCCAGCATGCGCTCGGCGCCGACATTGAAGAGCTGGATCACGCCCTTCTCGTCCGTGGCGATGCTGGAGAAATTGGCGCTGTTGAGGATCGCGTTTTGCAGCGCACCTGTCTTTAGCAGGGTTTCATTGCGCAGGGTCTCGGTGTTGCCTCCGGTGCTGGTGGTGGGGATCTGGGACATTGACAGCAGAATGGCGGCGCTCAGCACCGCTCGTCGATGGGGTGAAGTACTACCTTGTTCGGCGGCGATGGTGCCGACGGGGTGGGGTTACACCCCATGGTGATTGCGCAGGCCTCGGCGCATTCTGCGGTCTTATGAATGACGCTCCTCCCGCACCACCCCTTGAGTTTTCCGTTCGTCGGACTCTCGGCGATCTCAAAGAATTCGCCCGCCGCGAGCCAGCCCAGGCGGTCGCCGCCGCCATCGGCGTCGGCTTGCTCATCAATCTGCTGCCGTCCCGAGTGGTCACCGGCACGGTCGCCATCGTGGGTGCCGCTCTTGTGCGCCCCGTCCTGCTCTCCCTCGGCGTCACCAAGGCCATGGAGCTTTGCTGCCAGAAATCCTCCACCCCATCCAACTCATGAATATTCCCACCCTTCCCGACATTGCCGCTGATGCCCATGCCATCGTTGATCCCGTCCTTGCCGCTTGTGCCAAACCCGCCGCCCAGGCCGAGAAATACATACGGCAGCATCCGGGCGGCACGCTGCTCGTGGCCGCAGGTCTTGGCATCGTCGCGGTGCTGCTCGCCCGCGCCTTGACTCCTGCGCCACCCCGGAACCGTGCGCTGCGTCTGCTTGAGGACATCCAGGAGCGCCTGACCAGCCTTGGTGAAGAGGGAGCTCACGCGGTCGGCCGTGGCATGGACAGTCTGGGGGAAATCCATCTCGACCGCTCCTTCGACAAACTCAGCCGCAAGTTCAAGAGCCTGTTTCATTGAAGTCACCTCATCAAGAAATCGACACGCTCAAGCAAACCCAACCGTCCATCCATCCTATGAAAACACCTTCCATTCCATCGAACTCCATGCTGCGTGCCGCCACGCTGGCCGTGGTCAGCCTTCTGGTGCTCGCGCCCATTTCCCAAGCCAAGGACCAGAAAGGCGGGAACGGCAAAGGAAAGGGCAACTCAGGCGAAAAAGGCGGCCAGGGTCACAAGGACGACAAAAGCCATGACCAGGGCTTTCACGGCAACAAGCCCAAGGATCAGGCTCATCCGGTTTACCTCACGCATCCTGGCTCGAAATTCAAACTCTCGAAGGGCAATGGCTATGCCGGCCCGGGTTACTACTACGGACCGCCGAACTCGCCGTATTACTATGCGCGTCCTGACGTCCGCTACTTCGCCAACCATGGCGCCATTCCCAGGGACTTTTACAATCAGGACGCCTATCGCATGAATTCCGATGATGCCCGGGTGCAGCAGGCGCTCGCCCGTCTGGGCTATTACCAGGGTTCAGTTGATGGCAGATTCGGCCCTCAGTCCATGCGTGCGATGAACAACTACCAGCAGTCGCAGGGCCAGCAGATCACCGGTGCCATCACCGCCGCGTTGCTCCGCTCTTTGGGGCTGTGATGCCATGGCGGCGGATGCAAGCCGCTCGTGCCAAGGATTGAAATGAAGCATTCTTGAAAGCGGCCCGGTGAAAGCCAGGCCGCTTTTTGATTGTGCGCCGGGCATGGTGGAACTGAAAATGGCGGAACTCAGCATGGCAGAATGGGGTGGGGCGTCTCAGCGGCGGTTCCTGGCTCCTCGACAACTGCGCATGCCTGTCGGGCATATGCTTCGGCGCTGGCATTTCCTCCATGCCAAGTTCCACCATTCTCCATTCTTCCATCCGGGTTCCCTACTTTCGCACCCACTTCATGGATGAACCTATTTTGGCTCTGCCAGCCACGCAGTAGGGTTACACCCCATGGCGGCGGCGGGCCAGGCGGGCCTAGGGTCAGTCCTATGACAACACTCGAAATCAAAGGCGACTGGAACATCATCAAAGGCAACCTCAAACAGAAGTGGGCCAGGCTCACCGATGACGATCTTCAATTCATCGAAGGCAAGCAGGAGGAGCTGCTGGGACGCATTCAGAAACGCACGGGAGAAAGCCGTGAGGCCGTGGAGAGCGCCATCAAGGAATACCGTGCCGCCCTGGCTGCCTGAGCAAGCCCAAGGCAAACTTTCAACACCCCGAAACACACACATCCATGAAAACAACACCACAACGTCTCCTGCTTCTACTCTTGATCTCTGTGCTAGGCACCTTCGTCGGCACCAGTTGCCGAACGTTCCGCGGCTTTGGCAGGGATGTCGAGCATGTCGGCCATCATATCGAGCGCGCGGCACGCTAGCCCGTTGTCGTCAGATTGATCCCACGGCGTTGCCGCCAGGGCCATCCCGGCCCGGCGGCAACGCTTTTTTAGGTCATCCGGGATCTACGCGGCTGATTTGACGATCTCGTGGCCGAACCGGTCGCTGGAGGAGAATGTGTTTCCGGCCTCGGACAAGGCCTCCTTGTTACAGCGAAACCTAGCCAGCTTGATGAGGGATTGGTTCGCGCTTTTTTCCTGATCCAGCAGGCCTGCGGTCTCTTGGCTGCCCATCAGCACCACCCACTCGCGCAGGCAGCCATAGGAGGCGATCTCCTGGTGCTCGATTTTCTGCGCGCAGGCGATGAGAGCGGCATTGAGCGCCGGCGAACCGTGGTGTTTGGCGGCGGTGATCTCACAGCCGCGCAGCAGCGCGGCCGTGATCTCGCAGGTGGCTCCCTTCACCTCTTCGCCGAGTGCTTTGAAGACCTGCCCCAGCTTTTCGACATGGCTTCCTGTTTCGCCATGATGCGCAAACAAAAGCTTCTGCAAGTGGGGGCAGGTGGCGGCTGCGGCGATCTTCGACGGCCCGCCTGCCTGCTGCTGCTCTGAATCGTAACGAACGGACAACTCTTCAAGGAAGAGGCCTGTTAATGCTTTCATTAATACCGGGGTCTGGACGGGTAAACAGACCTGTTGTCGGTCGGGGACGAGTAAACCCGGCCATCGCGTGGATCACGGTAGCCCGGGCCGCCCTGGTATTGCTGTGAGCTGTGTTGATGCATCTGTGAGCCGGGTGATCCATGATGCTGATGCACACCGCCGTAGAGATACTGGCCGTTTTGATAGTACCGGTTGTTGTAGGTCCGGCCCTGGTAGGTGTAGTTGCCGGTTTGATAGTTGCCGCCGGAGTAATAGCGCCCGTTGTAATAGTACGCGTTGCCAACGTAGTTGCTCGGAAGCGTGGTGTAATAGCCACGTCCTCCGCTTAACGAGGCACCGCCGCCATAGGACTGGCGCGGGCCGCCGTAATAGCCGGTATCGACACACGAGGTGATGGTGGCCGCGAGCAACAGCGGCAGGACAAGCAGGGGCTGATTGAGTTTCATAGGATTGGATGATTGGGTGTGATGTTTTCGATCAGGCCGACGGGATGTTTCCTCGCCTGCCGGTTTGAGGGTCGTTAAATTCTGCCGGTGAGGAGCAGGACGACCAGAATGATGACGATGAGCGTGGCACCGCCGCCGAGGTAGTGGTTGCCAGAACGGAAGCCATAACCGCCGCCGCCAAGGAGAAGAAGAATGAGCAGGATGAGGAGGATGTTCATGGTGTTGCGGATGGCATGCTAGACCGGGAGCACCCGCGGGTGCCATGGGGTGATCACCCCGAATTTGAAAGCCGCCGCAGAATTATCCCAAGTGTGGCTGTGGTAGGGTTACACCCCATCGCGGATGGGAAACACAGGGTCTAGCATGGAGCCCATGAAACCCACTCTTCTGACTCAAGCCGCCCTTCGCCTGCCTGCTGGCAGCGTTCTGCTGCTGATGACCTTGTTTGCCCATGCTCCGCTCCAGGCCGCTGAAACGAATGCCCAGAGCGAGGCCGCCGCCCAGTCCAGTTACATCTTCAAAACCTTCCTCATAGATGATGCGATCAGGACTGAGTCCAAGGAGCGTGTGGTCACGCTCACCGGCACGGGCGCCATCAGCGTGAACAACATGGTCGTCGAGCCGGTCGTCAGCACGAACTAAAACCATTTCAAAACTGCCGGACACGAGTTGCTCGGCAGCTTTTTCATCAACCAATCAAGGCTCTAACATCATGCTCTCCCTCATCGCCGTCGTCCTCATCATCCTCTGGCTCCTCGGGCTCGTCACCAGCACCACCGTCGGCGGCTTCATCCACATCCTGCTCGTGGTGGCCGTCATCATGGTGCTGCTGCGCGTTATTCAGGGCCGACGCGTCATCTAAAACCTCAGCCAACCACTCCACATGAATTTTTTAATCCCATCGGTTTCCGCCTGCGTCCTGCTGTTGTCACTTTTTGCCGCTGGTGACGCGGTGAGCGCGGACAATGACGACTCCGGCGGCACGCTCGGCCTTTATCACGAGAATGACATGTTTGCCGGAACCGACCGCTACTACACCAGCGGTGTGAAGCTGAGCTGGAGCTCGCCCAATCTCGAACGCTTCAGCGACTCGCCGTACGCCAGCCCGTTTCTGCCGTTGTTCGACCTGCTGCCCTACATCAACGAGACCGAGTACCAAAAGAACCTCGTCTTTGCCATCGGCCAGAACATCTACACGCCCGACAACACTGAAACTTATGGCCTGGTCGGCGGCGACCGGCCCTACGCCGGCTGGCTGTATGTGGGCCTCGGTGTCGTGTGGAAGAATGAACGCGTGCGCAACTCGCTCGTGCTCGACATCGGCGTCGTCGGCTCCTGGTCCTACGCGCAGGAGTCGCAGCGCCTCGTGCATGACGTGCGCGGCTTTGACCACCCCAACGGCTGGGACAATCAGCTCCACAACGAGCTCGGACTCATGCTCGCCTATGAGCGCACCTGGCGCTTTCCGCACATCACCCGCCGCAGCGGCTTTGACTGGGAGTTCCTGCCGCATGCCGGCGCGGCTGTCGGCAATGTCAAAACTTACGCGAACCTCGGCGCGGAGCTGCGCTTTGGCCTGAACCTGCCGGATGACTTCGGCACCGGCGTCATCGGCCCTGCCACCACCACCTCCACGCCTGTGGATGGCAGCATGGGCGCTGAGCGGTCCTGGTTCCCGCTCGGCATGTATGTCTTTACCCGCATGGACGGCCGCGCTGTGGGCCGGAACGTCTTCCTGGACGGCAACACCTTTGGCAGCAGCCACTCCGTGGGCCACAAGCTCTTCGTCGCCGATCTCAGCGTCGGCTTCGCCTTCAACTACAAGAACACCAAGCTCGCCTACGCCTTCGTCTATCGCACCAAGGAATTCGACAACCAGTACGAGCCCCAGGGCGGACGCACTAACGCTCAGCTTGCAAAGTGAGCGAGCAGAGCAGTGAGGTAGTTGGGGTTGATGGTGGCGATGTAGTGCCGCCTGCGCATGGAGACTGTCGCGGCTGTGCGCACTGGCGGCG
>Ga0209573_1001567_pt1 | contig 34314 bp, 30 predicted proteins | sample TNRBio252014_DNA_FD_185870 | JGI IMG/M metagenome (GOLD analysis project Ga0209573, IMG submission 185870) | Wastewater treatment Type I Accumulibacter community from EBPR Bioreactor in Madison, WI, USA - TNR Reactor_6/25/2014_ DNA (SPAdes)... | ecosystem: Engineered > Bioreactor > EBPR >...
GGAGTGTGGCGCGATGAGGCAGGCTTGGGCGAACATTTAAAAGCAAAAGGAAGCGATTCGGTTATTCTTACAGCACCGGGCAAAGGCGACATACCAAACATTGTATATGGCGTAAACCACAAAGATTACAATGCTGGTAAGCAGAAAATATTTAGTGCCGCAAGTTGCACTACCAACGCCATTGTTCCTGCCATACAAGTAATTCAAGGAGCTTTGGGTATAGAACAAGGGCACATTGAAACCGTTCACGCATACACCAACGACCAAAACCTATTGGATAACTATCATAAAAAATCGCGCAGAGGAAGAGGCGCGCCCATCAACATGGTTATCACCGAAACCGGTGCGGGCAAGGCTGTTACCAAAATATTCCCCGATATGAAAGGCAAACTGACCTCAAATGCAGTGCGTGTGCCTGTGGCGAATGTTTCGCTGGCAATACTAAGTTTACAAGTAAAACAAAAAACCACTGTTGAGGAAGTAAATAACTTGCTAAGAAACGCTTCGTTATATGGCGATTTGGTAGAGCAAATTGACTACTCGGTGAGTGAAGAGTTGGTATCGAGCGATGTGATAGGCAACAGCCACGCTTGCGAAATTGACAGCAATGCAACCATCGTATCTGAAGATGGAAAACGTGTTGTTATCTACGCATGGTACGATAACGAATACGGCTACACCTGCCAAGTGGTGCGCCTTGCAAAACACATAGCAGGAGTAAGAAGACTAATTTATTACTAACCAGTTTTTGATGAAGTGATTTAATAGATGTAAAATACTTTGCGCATCATCTTAAATCACTTCATCATAAATCATAAATATCTAATAATGGCAAGCAAACTCAAATCGCTTTCATCAACAGAACAATACTCGTTTTCGAATGCAAAAGAGTATTTGGTGGGCATTGTAGTTAGCGAGTACCACAGCGACATCAACAACAAATTGCGCGATGCCGCCATCAAACGATTGAAAAATAGCGGAGTACCTGCCAAGCAAATTATTACCGTGTATGCGCCTGGCGCCTACGAAATTCCATTGGCCGCTCGTTGGTTATTCGACTCTGACGATTTTGATGCCATTATTTGTTTGGGCTGCGTTATTAAAGGCGACACCGAACACGATTTTTACATAAACGATGCAGTTGCAAAACAGCTTTTAAAAATGGGCGTAGATGATGATGCGCCTTATGTTTTAGGAGTGCTAACGGTAAATAACTTACAGCAGGCATTAGACCGCTCGGGTGGCAAATTGGGCAACAAAGGCGATGAGTGTGCGCTTGCCGCGTTAAAAATGTTAGACCTCAGAGACCATCTGGCATCATAAAATGCTACATCTTTTAGTGCATTTTTATTAGCATTGCGTGTCACACAAAACGGACCATAATGAACAATAAAACCGCCCTGCTAATTGGTGCATCGGGTTTAGTGGGCAACCTTTGTCTCGAAGACTTGGTAGCCTCTAACCTATACAATGAAATAATTGTTGTTTCTCGAAGAAAACTATTTCCTGCACACTTAGGAGTTACCAATATCATTTCCGACTTCAGCAATTTAGATGAAATTGCATTTCAGATAAAAGCCGACCATGTGTATTGTACATTGGGAACTACTATTGCCAAAGCCGGTTCGCAAACGGCTTTCAAAAAAGTGGATTATGAATACCCTCTTAAAGTAGCAACACTTTCAAAACAAAATGGAGCACAGAAGTTCATTCTTGTTTCGGCAATTGGCGCCAATGCCAACTCATCGGTGTTTTACAGCAAGGTGAAAGGCAAGTTAGAAGAGGCAATTGAAAAGTTAGATTTTGAAAGTTGTGTTATTCTACAACCATCATTTTTACTTGGCAAAAGAAGCGAAGTGCGGATAGGCGAATTGATTGGCAAAAAAATCGCCTCGGCATTTGCATTTGCATTCGTGGGCGGCTTAGAACAATACAAAGGAATAGAAGCCTCGGATGTGGCTAAGGCAATGATTGTTTTTGCCAACAAACGCGATGAAAAATTGATAAAAGCCAAGTATGGCGATATGATAAAAGCCGCCAACGAATTTGGCAAATGGCATTCAGCATAAAAAACTATCGTTAAATATTCTGTGCAAATTGTTCTTGCAATTCGTGCAAAAAATGGAAATTGTCGTTAAGTTAGTTTCCTTCGCGTGTGGAATGAACTATATGAGATTACCCGCAAAGCAACTGATTGCTGGCCTGCTTACAATACTTGTATACAGCGCAAATGCCCAAAAAGTAATACCCAAAAAAGTGGAGATTGATGAAGCTGCCGAATTTGAAAAGGTAGATTCATTTAGAATGTTGCACATTGTAATTGGCGGCAACATTTATAAAACTGAAACCCAAATTAAACAAGCCTACAACAAAGAAGAAAAGAAATACGATTTCAACCACGAACTGAGGTATATTCAGCCTGTTATGAATCTGGGCGATATTACGATAGCCAACCTAAAAACATCGTTTAGTGGAGATAACACCTCGCCATATTCTGCACCCGATGAGTTTGCACTTGCATTAAAATATAGCGGTATCAATGCGCTGATGATGGCAAACAACAACTTCGCAAATATTGACAAAGCAGGTTTAGAGCGCACCCAAGAAGTATTAAAACAGGTTGATATTATTCACACAGGTGTTTTTGGCAACAACATTCAGCGCAATGGCAACTGCCCCATGATTCTTTTCAGAAAAGGGTTTCGCATTGCCGTGTTGAATTACGCCATTCTCGCATCGCGCAGTAACGTTTCAAACGATTTTATTATCAACGCGGTCGATAAGAACCTGATAGAATTAGACATGCGAGCTGCCAGAATGCAGAGTGCCGATTTTGTGATTGTGTATTTCGACTGGGGCAACAACATGCAAGATATTCCATCGTATGCGCAACAACAGTTAGCTCGTTTTGCATTTGAAAAAGGTGCCGGTTTGGTAGTGGGCACACATCCCAACACCGTTCAAAACATGGAGTTTTTAGATTATTACTACAATGGGCAACCGCAAACAGGCTTGGTAGTTTACTCGCTTGGCAACATGATTGCCAGCAGCGAAGATTTAAAAAACCGAAACGGCATTTTGCTGGACATTGAAATACTGAAAAACAATTTTACAGGGCAAGTAAAATTTGGCGATTTCGGCTTTATACCTACATGGAATTATTACGATACTATTTCAAAACCGGGGCAAACAAAAGTGATGGCTTTGCCTTCAGCCAATGTTGTAGATGGAGATGTGTTTAAAGGTATTCCATACATTGAACAGCGCAGAGCCGCAAATTCGGCATTTGAACTTCGCAAAATACTGGGCACGCACAGCGATGAAATTCAATACAATCTTACAGATAGGGTGGTAAATAATGTGGACGAAACCGTTCATCTCATCAATGCTTCATTGAATAATAAGTTGAGTATTTTCAGGCCAAACTTTATGCAATCGAGTGCCGAACCGGTGGCAGCAAAAAGAGCTTTCAACAAAGAGGAAACAGACACTTTTTACCGCGTTCAGTTTTATGCAATGAAAAAACTGATTCCATTAGACACTAATTATTACGAACACTTGAAAGGCTTTATCACCGTAGAAGACGAGGGCTATTACAAATACTTCTCGAAAGGAAGTTTTAATTTTGATACCGTGTACAACCTTTGGCTAAGGGTGTTTAAACCGCGCTACAAACAAAGTTTTATTGTAGGTTTTGTAGGCAACAAAAGGGTGAAAGAATTCACCATAGATGGCGAAAAACATTAGCAGCACTTTTGTTCTTTCTTATTTCTTCTTCATTCATTAAAGTGCTGGAGTTTTACGAATCGCGATAATCTTTACCGGTAAGGTTGATAAACAATCCTTCTAATCCTGCTTGAGCATTTTCTTCGAGCAGTAATTTTAAATCATTCATCACTACAATTTCCCCTTGGTCAATCAATGCAACTTTGGTACAAAGTTTTTCGGCTTCGTGTAGCAAATGCGAGGTATAAACAAGTGTTGTTCCGGCTTCATTTAGCTTATGCAGGTATTCAATAATTGCATGGCGCGACTGTACATCAACACCGGTTGTGGGCTCATCTAAAAACAAAATCTTGGGTTGATGAATTACTCCAATGGCAATGTTTAAACGATTCTTCATTCCACCCGAAAACTTTGCAACGGCTTTATCGCGCACATTTTGCAGCCCAAGCACATCGAGCAGCTCATTGGTTCTTTGCTTTATCTCTTTTGCATTCAAGCCTGCCCATGCGCCAAAAAATTCAAGATTTTCTACCGGGCTTAACTCTTGATAAAATGAGTGAAACTGCGGCACAAATCCAAATTGTCTTTTTATCTCTTTGTTATCATGCTTGTAATCTCTGCCAAACAGTTTAATACTACCCGATGTAGGTTGCAACACGCCAGTCATCAAGTTCATCAATGTGGTTTTGCCTGCACCATTGGGACCTAACAAGCCAAATCTTTCTCCTTCTAATATGGTTAAGTTGAAATTGTTGAATACCACCCCTAAGCTATCGCCATAACTGAAGTTTAATTTAGAAATATCTATTGCCTTGTTGCTCATTACTTCCACTTGATGTTGTACAGCGATTTAAACGCATCTTTTTCTTTGGCAGCAATATCCATAACCATATCACTCATTACATTAAACTCTTGTTGGCTGCTCAACCTGCCTTTGTAAATGCCCGATGCCTGCACAGCAGCGGTACGCCACAAATCGCCAATAGTTGTAAACTGTTTAGAAACATCCAACAACTTTTCGTTTGGAATAAAATTGTAAGCCTGCTGTAAAAATGCGGCATACACAAATCTAAAGCCTCCGCCACCGGTGCCAATTTCTTCTTGCATACGCACCAACTGCGCTAAAAACAAACCTCCTTTGCGTTCGCCCACTTCTTCGCGCCATTTTTTTATTCGGCTTGCTGTAAAGCGAATACCTGCTACACCCAACATAGGCACAGGCGTTTCTGTCATAAACCACGAAGCGTGTTTAATACCTTTTACAATTGCTTTCCTAATTTGCTCATCGGTGATATTTACTGCCGACTTGGGATAGTAAATTTGCCCTTTGGGAGCCAATGCACCTTGTGCAAAACGCACCCTTTCTAAATCGGGAGCGCTAATAGTGGTAACGGTTTCCATTACCGGGTCGCTCACCTTGTAGATGTTATCTTCTTTGCCATACACAACAAGATTATGCGCATTGAAATGAAAGCGAAACTCTTTGGGAAAATAAGTGAGATAATAAACACCAACCTGGCAACCTGCAGGCTGCCCAGCATTCAAACAATTATCTAAATACTGTTGCGCATCGGTTTTTGAACTAAATTTTTTGCGCACCACAGGCACTCCCAATGCGCTACATGTTCTACTAAAAATGCGACCCGGCATGGTGCGAAACGATATTGCCGGACCTCCATTTATTTTCATAAACGGAATATGTATGTAAAAAATACCAGCACCAATACCGAATGCTAATGGCTCGGTAATTTGATGGATTCCGGCATGATGCAACAAATTTGTAGTAACGCCATTTTCGCAGTGTGCCGCCTGGTTGTGCTTAAAATTCAACTCCATCTACATTCATGGTTTTTAGGTCGTTGATACTAACATCAAATATATCGGCATACTTCTGCAACTTTTTTTCGGCAAGCGTATGAAACACAGCAGGTTTTAAATGCCGCTTCACCGTCCATTGCCAAAAGCCTGTATATGCTGCAACTATGGCTACATCCATCAAGTTCAATTCCATAAAAAACAAGATGGGACTAGCCTCGCCATTTGCTACTTTTTGGCGGGCATCGGCAGTACGCGCTTGCGCTTCTTGCCAAGTAATACCAAGAGCATCGGCCTTTACTTGCCAGCCACGACTTAAACCAGCCTGATACTTTCCGTTATCATCTACGGCATAGCAAACCTCTTTTGTAAATTTATCTAAGGGGCTTGGGTCTTGCGGAATTTCTTCTTTTTTCATGATGAACTAACAAACTGTCAGCAGCGAATATACATAAGAGAAGCGCGAACTTTCGGGAACCATCAACAACAACTTTTGTCCCTTTTGCAAAGTGCCGCTGTTAAACAACTCATCTATCATTAAAAAAATAGAGCCGGCACCCACGTTACCTACTTCTGCAAGATTGGTAAACCATTTTTCTTGTGGTATCGGCATATTGTTTTCTTCCAGCTTATCAGCTATTTTTTTTCGGAAAAAATTGCTTGAAAGATGAGGTAAAAAATAATCTATAGACTGAATATCTAAACCTGTTTTACTCACTACTTCTTTCAACTTTACCATCCCCAATTCCACAATGTGTTTATCAAGCAATTTCACATCTTGCTTCATTGCCATGATGGAATTGTGCACTATTTCTTCGGCAGTAAACTCTGCAAAGCCTTTCAAACTTCCATCAGCAGCTTTTTCAGATGCCTGATACATGCAAGTTTCTACCAAATGTGCATACGAACCACTTTCAATCCAATCTATTTTAAGGCTTAATCCGTCTGTATTCTTGGTATCGCTCACCAAAAAAGCTCCTGCTCCATCCGATAGCATCCAGCGTAAAAAATCTTTCTCAAAAGCTATGTACGGGTTTTGTTCTAACGCTGCGTGATACTTTGCTTCATCCTCAAAAGTGCTGGCGCATAATGATTTTGAGGTGCGCTCGGAACCCGTAGCAACAGCAGTTCTTACATCCCCGGTTTTTACTGCCATGTAAGCATACTTTAAACCCAGCATCCCCGAGCAACAATTGCCCGAAGGTGTAATTACATCTACCGCGCCAAGCTCGGGTAAACAACCGTGTACCATTACGCCATGCGAAGGCATCATTTGGTCGGGCGAAGATGTGCCACAGGTAAGCAACTCTACCGATTGCAAAGCAGCTACATTTTCCGCAAACAATTCTTTTACTGCAAGTGCGGTAAGTTCGGCATTGCTGTGAGTGGTTTCGCCCCCTTTCTTTAGTGCATAATACCGTTGCTTAATACCATTATTGCGCAACACTATACTTTTCGAGCGCGATGATTTGCCATTTATTATACCTAAATAGCTTTCCATTTCATCGTTTGAAACTGGCTCGTTGGGCAGGTATCGTGCGGTTTTATTTATATAAACTTCTCTGAATGACATGATAAATTTTGTGTCCATCTATCTCGAATCAATATTTTTCAATACCGACTCAGTTGTGCAAAGCTATTTTAAATGAGGGAACTTGCAACCGATAGTAAGAATGTGCATAAATTGGTCAATTGGTTCTTGATTGCACTACATAAAACTCATTGCAACTTAAACACAACCCCGCCATTAACTATGTGTTTTCCCCAACCCACTTCTAAGTTCACCCCGAATTTATCGGTGAAGTAATAGCGTGCCCCGGCATGAACACCACCAAAAATTATGGCTGAAAGTCGATTAGAAACCCCCTCTCTATAAAACAACATTGCTACACCGCTCCCCAAACTGACTCCGCCATAAATATCTAATTTATCGGCATGAATCTCCTTCCCTGTCTTATCTGCAATCAGTTGATAGAAATGAAAATTTGCAATCATGCCAATGGGGAAGATAAAAGAGCCGGCATAAAAAGCTGCACCCGAACCCCAATAGCGTTTTCCCCGCCATGAGTGAGAGGCATTACCACCAATACCAGTTGTAAAGCCAATGCCCACATAGTTATGAATACCAAACTCGCCCTGAAAGTTTAGTTGCCCCGATGGCGGATAATCCCAGCGAGGTATGGAAGCTTCTCCATCCTCGGCCCATTTGCCATATTGAAAAAATGCCGATGCACCAATTCCGAGCCCCAAAACCTTCGTACTCTTTTCCCATGCCTGACCCAACGAAACACTATAAGTAAGCGACAGAAAAATAAATGTGATAAACTGTAATTTTGATTTCATGTTATATGGATTAAGCATTTGTAAGATAAAAGTAATTCAGTACGCGCAACATTCAAATTGCAAATGCAACTTTGATGAGAAGTAAAAAAATAATGGATTGTTTTAGCAATTAACAAAACCTAATTGAACTACGCCTTTAACAGTGGTAATACGCAATACCTTCCAAACAAAAACACTAAATACTCAACAAAAAACCAATGGTATCTTTTCCATCGGCATAATCGGCAAGCGAAGGCTGCTGCGCTTTGCCAAAAGGGATAAAATCTTTGCCAACCACACATTGTAAACTATCGCTTAGGCTTTCAACTTTTGCTTTAACATCACCCTCAGCACTATAAACTTCATAAAACAAAGTGCCTATTGGCGAATGAAGCGATTTGCTTTCTTGAATCATCAAAAATTCGTTTGCCAAATGCGGTGTTTTGTTTATGAGCAAAAGTGTGCGATGATAGTCGTAGTTGTTCATAAACTGGCTATTGTGGTGCAGCCACTCGTAGTTCTTAAAGGCCGAAAACATATTGTCGAACAAATAATTTTCGGGCACAAAAAGTTTAGCCACGTTGCGACAACCCAAGCCAAAATACATAAACACATCATCGGCCAAAGCTCCTAACTGCTCCTGAGTTTCGCTACCCGAAAGCACCGCTACCGACACCCTGTTGCTGCGCAAAATGTTGGGATATTTACTAAAATAATATTCAAAATAACGGTTCGAAGAACTGCTGCCCGTAGCAATTACAGCATCAAAACCAGCTACTTTTTCAACAAACGAAAATTGCTTTGCGTAGTCTTCATCGTGCTTCAGCACTTCGTTTATTACAAGCCTCATCAACACATTATCGCGCGATGACAATTTTAACTTTACCGGAACACCCAACACATAGCAACACAAAAAATCGTGAAAGCCCACCAACGGAACATTGCCGGCACAAATAATGCCTACGCTCTTTTGAATCGCAATATCATCTTCAATGCAATAGGGTTTCAACCATTGCTCCAGCTTTTCTTTATTCAAAAATTCCGCACAAATCGCATCAATGCTTTGCTTTACAAAGCGGGGTTCGAACCAAGAGTTGGCCGCAAAAGCACGGGTGGCAATTTCTTCTTTAACTGTTGTATCGAAAAAGTGCTTACCCACTTTTTCGAGTATTTCTATTCGCTTATTTACACTCATTTTTCTTTCACAAATTTCTATTACGCATACAATTCGCTTTTTACTAAGCCCATTTTTGCCAAGCGATGTTTTAAACTTACCGACAAACAACCTAAACCATAAACCACACTGCGCTTAAAGTTTATGCTGGAGGCTTCTTTAAAATATTTGGTTGGGCAGGTTACCTCTCCTATTTCAAACTCTTTGTAAATAATTTGCGAAAGCATTTGATTATCGAACACAAAATCATCTGAGTTTGCCATAAAGTTGATGCCTTTAAGTACCTCTTTTGAAAATGCACGATAGCCCGTGTGGTACTCACTTAGCTTTTGCCCAACCAAAAGATTTTGTGTAAAGGTGAGCATTCGGTTGAAAAAATATTTATACAGCGGCATACCACCTTTTAGCGCGCCATTGCCAAGGATTCGCGAACCAAGCACAACGGGATAAACTTCATTACCAATAATGCTAATCATTGCAACCAACAACTTAGGCGTGTACTGATAATCGGGATGCAGCATAATAACTATATCTGCATTCAATTCCAAAGCTTTGCTGTAGCAGGTTTTTTGATTGCCACCGTATCCCTTATTTTTATCGTGGCGAATAACGTGATGCACCCCCAATTGTTTTGCCACATCTACGGTATTGTCTTTACTGGCATCATCTACCAACACCACTTCATCTACATATTCAAAAGGAATTTCACTCCATGTTTGCGGAAGTGTTTGCGCTGCATTGTAAGCGGGCAGCACTACCACAATCTTTTTATTACCGTACATTTAAAAGTTTTGAAATACTTAAACAATCGAACGCATTCAATTTTTCTACATTCGCCACAAATCTAAAATAACTCACTAATTATGAATTTATTGGTGTTGCTCAACCGCATTCCGTTTCCATTAAATGATGGTGGAGCAATAGGCACACTCCACTTTGTGAAAGGTTATGCAGAAGCAGGTTGTAATGTTACAATTCTTGCAATGAATACAACAAAACATTTTGTTTCGGAAGCTAACACTCAGCTTGCATTGGGCAAATACGGAAAAGTGCATACCGTAGAAATTAACAATAACATCAAGCCCGTGCCGGCTTTGGCAAATTTATTCTCGACCGAATCATACATCATCAAACGGTTTATTTCTCACAACTTTCAACAAAAACTGCTTGAGCTTTTAACTGCCAATAAATTTGATGTTGTTCATTTAGATGGATTGCAAACGGCTGCATACATTGATGTAATACGCAAGCATTCTTCGGCAAAAATTGCGATGCGCGCACACAATGTTGAGTATAAAATTTGGGAGCGCGTTTACGAAAACGAAAAGAACTTTCTAAAAAAATGGTATGTAAAAATTCAAAGTAAAAGACTTTGCACTTTTGAAAAAAATGCAATTGCTAACTTGGATGTAACGCTTGCCATTAGTAAAGAAGATGAAGATGCGCTACTGCAACTTTCGCCAGGCGCAAACACAATTATTGTTCCCGCTGGAATGGATATTGATGAACGCGAACCCGTTGTAAGCAAAAACAACAATTTGTTTTTCATTGGCTCGTTCGACTGGATGCCGAACCTGCAAGGTATAGAATGGTTTTTTGAAAATATATGGCAATCGGTTTCCAATACATTTCCCGAAATCAAATTTTTTATTGCCGGAAAAAAAATGCCCGAATCAATTTATAAATTGAAAAACGATACAGTAATTCCGGTGGGCGAAGTGGCAAACGCAAAAGACTTTGTAACGAGCAATGATATAATGATAGTTCCCATAATTTCGGGTAGCGGCATTAGAATAAAAATTTTAGAAGGCATGGCATTGGGCAAGCCTGTAATTGCCACCACCATTGCAGCCGAGGGCTTGGGCTTAACGCATAACGAGAATATTTTGATTGCAAATACTGCCGCTGAATTTATTGAATGTATAGGCAAATGCACCAACGATTTTTCGATCAGGCAAAAAATCGCCATCAATGCCCACAGATTTGCATTAGAAAATTTTCAAAACAAAAGGATTATTGAAAAGTTAATTCGCTACTACCAATCCTTACTATGACAGTCTTTTTACTTTTGGTTTTCTTTTTATCATCTGCCCTTGTTGCTTATAGCTACACCATTTACCCTTTGTTGCTAAAGGCAATTGCTAAAGGTCGAAAAGAAAATCAGCTTGTGTACACCACCGATGAACTGCCCGATGTAGCGGTATTTTTTGCCGCCTACAACGAAATAAATGTTATTGAAGATAAACTAAAAAGTATAGTTGCCACCTCCTATCCAATTGAAAAACTTAAAGTATTCGTAGGCTCCGATAACTCAACCGATGGAACAAATGAAAAACTATTGCAGTATGAAGCGCTTTATCCTTCGCTTATTTTTTTCAAAAATTTTGAAGGTCGAAACGGCAAAATCCTCATCATAAATACATTAGTTTCCGATTACAAAAAAAACAGCAACAAAGCCGAGTTGTTAGTTTTTACAGATGCCAACGTGATGTTTACACCCGATATGTTTTTTCATCTTGCCAAACATTTTAAAAATAAACAGATAGGGCAAGTTGGAGCAAATATGCAAAACAACAACACCCGCGCAGAAGGAATTTCGCATCAAGAAAAAGCATACATACAGCGCGAAAACGAAATAAAATACCTACAAGGTTTGCACAATGGCTCCATGATTGGTGCATTTGGCGCATGCTATGCCGTGCGCTCGACATTATGGCAACCCGTGCCCGAAAACTTTTTGGTAGATGACTTTTTTATAGGCATGATTGTAATTAAAGCAAACAGCCAAAGTATTTTTGAAAAAAAAGCCGTGTGTTTTGAAGATGTTTCCAACGATGCACAAGTAGAATTCAACCGCAAAAAAAGAATGAGTGCCGGCAATTTTCAAAACCTAAAAGCATTTACCCCATTGCTTTTCAAGCCCAATGCGGCAGCTTTTCATTTCATTTCGCACAAAGTATTGCGTTGGCTTACACCCTTCTTAATATCAATAGCATTTGTAGCTTCTTGTCTGCTCTCTTTTCATTTCACATTATTTATTGCTGTTACATCCGTTTTCTTCCTTTTAATTTGCAGCCCTTTTTGGGATAAAGCACTTGAAAAATGCGGCATTCACATCAAGTTATTGCGCTTCGCATCTTATTTTATAAAAATGAATGTGGCGTTGCTGGCCGGATGGATAATGTTCATAAAAGGAATAAAATCAAGTGTGTGGACACCCACAAAAAGAAATATTAATAACGAATCATGAAGATAAAATTAGATACCGTTGCCTCGGCAATTGAAGACATAAAAAACGGCAAACTGATAATTGTGGTAGATGATGAAGACCGCGAAAACGAAGGCGACTTTGTAGCTGCGGCACGTTCGGTAACACCCGAAATTATCAACTTTATGGCTACGCATGGGCGCGGTTTAATTTGTATGCCAATGATTGACCAACGTTGCGATGAACTTGGCTTGAAACTAATGGTAGGCGAAAACAATTCGGTAAACGAAACTGCTTTTACTGTATCGGTAGATTTAATTGGTTATGGATGCACAACCGGCATTTCGGCACACGACCGCGCCAAAACTGTGCAAGCACTTATCAACCCAAACACCAAACCCGAAGAACTGGCAAAACCCGGACACATCTTTCCGCTACGTGCAAAAGAAGGAGGCGTGTTGCGCAGAGCAGGCCACACCGAAGCTACCGTAGATTTGGCGCGCCTTGCGGGTTTTGAACCTGCGGGTGTATTGGTAGAAATAATGAACGAAGACGGCAGTATGGCGCGCCTTCCCGACCTGCTTAAGATTGCCAAAAAATTCAAGCTCAAAATCATTTCTATTAAAGATTTGATTGAATACCGCATGAAAACCGAACGCTTGATTGTGCGTGAGGTGGAAGTAGATTTACCTTCAAAATATGGCAATTTTAAACTTCGCGCTTACTCGCAGCCAGGCGCACCCGAGCCTCATTTAGCTATCATAAAAGGCGAATGGGCCGCAGACGAAGCAGTATTGGTGCGTGTGCATTCTTCTTGCCTTACTGGCGATTTACTTGGCTCTATGCGTTGCGATTGTGGCGACCAATTGCAACAATCTTTACAAATGATAGAGCAGGAAGGCAAAGGCGTAGTGCTTTACATGCAACAAGAAGGTCGTGGCATTGGCTTGCTCAACAAACTGAAAGCATACAACCTGCAAGAGCAAGGCATGGATACCTATCAGGCGAATCTATCTTTAGGGCTGCCAATGGATGCTCGCGATTATGGTGTGGGAGCGCAAATACTAAACGACCTCGGCATATCTAAAATGCGCTTAATGACCAACAACCCCACCAAGCGTGTTGGTTTAATTGGCTATGGATTAGAAATAGTAGAAAACGTTGCCATCGAAGCCGTTTCAAATCCGCACAACAAAAAGTATCTCGAAGCTAAACGCGATAAAATGGGACACGAAATTTTGGGTGGCAAAAAACAGTAGTGAAGAAAACTAAAGCTACCAGCAAAAAGTAGCTTGCCTTTTGTTGGGTGCGATGTTACTACTTATCGCTAACTAAAACACCTTTGCTTGAGAACACTTCGTTCGGAAAGTTACGCTCGTAAATACGCTATTGTGTTGTGCAGAAATAGATTGTCATTGCAAACCTCAGCTCAGCAAAGGCAATGCACGCTCAAAAGTGTAACAGCTATAAAACGAGTGCCTTTTGTGCATATAATTGTTGCATTTGCAACTGTTTTATCTTCAACAGCAATCTTTCAAAACAACATCACATTTTCTCATCCATCGCAATTAGCACCATGAATAAACTTTACCATTTAATTGCTTGCATTATCGTTTCTGCAACAATGCAAGCGCAACAACCTTTAATACAACTTGTGCAAGTTGCCGGTGGCTATGTAAGCCCGGTGGATGTGAAACATTGTGGCGATGAAAGGCTTTTTGTTGTGGAGCAACCCGGCTACATCAGAGTGCTGCAAAAAGATGGAACTAAACAAGCAACACCTTTCTTAAACATCAGTGCAAAAACACTCTCTACCGGAAGCGAACAAGGATTGCTCGGGCTTGCATTCAGCCCCAATTACAAGCAGGATGGCTTTTTTTACGTAAACTACACTACTGGCACAGGCAGTGGTTCAACACGTATTTCGCGCTTTAGCCGAATGGCGAATGACAGTTCGCAAGCTGACGCAAACAGCGAAGTAGTTTTGATAACATTTGCGCAACCATACACCAATCACAATGGAGGAAATTTAATGTTTGGCCCCGATGGCTACTTATACATTTCGTTGGGCGATGGCGGCAGCGGTAACGACCCCGATAAAAATGGACAAAACAAAAATACACTGATGGGCAAAATGCTGCGCATTGATGTTGCCAATCAAGCTACTTACGCCATTCCAGCATCAAATCCATTTGTGGGGCAGGCGAATGTAAAAGAGGAAATATGGGCTTATGGATTGCGCAATGCTTGGCGTTGCAGCTTCGATAAAATTACTGGCGATTTATGGCTGGCAGATGTTGGGCAAGATGCTTTTGAAGAAATAAATTTTCAAGCCGCTTCAAGCACTGGAGGCGAAAACTACGGATGGCTTTGCCGCGAAGGTTTATCTTCTACACCACCGCCCGCAAACCTATCGGGTTGCGGCTCAACGGGTTTTGTTGATCCAATTCATACACTCTCGCATTCATCTGGCAGAGGCTGCTCGGTTACCGGTGGCTATGTTTACCGAGGTGCACAGCATAGTGCATTATTCGGCCGCTACATTTTCACCGATTATTGTAATGGAATATTTTGGAGCATTCGCCAAACAGGCTCAAACAGCTTTTCTATAGATTCTTTACGCGACCTTTCTAACTATCGCTATTCTTCTTTTGGAGAAGATAATAACGGAGAATTATATGTGTGTTTTCGCGCCTCTGCTATGGCTTCTACCAGCATTATTTATCGCCTTACCGACACAAGCACTTGCAATCCGGTTGCATTTGTTTCGCTCAAAGATTCATTTGAAAGTTGTGCGCCAATTTCACTTACAGCATTAAAAGGTGAAAACTTGAACTACCAATGGTTTAATGCAAACGATAGCATTGCTGGTGCAAATACAAATACATTTAGTGTTTATCAAAGTGGTGCCTATCGTGTGCGGGTTCGCAAACAAGCCGCTGGTTGCCAAACCTTTTCAAAATGGATTTATGTAACCATAAATGATACCACAGCACTTGTAGCAAACAACCAACCACTTACGTTTTGCAATACAGATAATGCACAAGATATTTCCGGTCATGTTTCTCCGCAAGGAGGAATTTTTTCAGGAAACGGAATCAGTGGCAATACTTTCCATCCTGCCATGGCTAACCCTGGCAGTAATGCTATTCAATACGATTATACAAACACGTTTGGTTGCAAATCCGAACTGCAATTTTCAATTCAAGTTGCAGGAGCTACGGCACTTATAAAAAACATTCCTATCACAAACTATTGTGTTACCGATTCTGCATTTTCGCTCGATGGCTTTGTTACACCTGCGGGCGGGCAGTATCACGGCATTGATGTTTCAGCTAATAAATTCGCACCTTCCACACAGGGTACAAGTAAGGTTTTTTACACATACTCCAACACTTTCAACTGCATCAGCACCGATAGTTTTGAAATAAATGTAACTGATTGTAATCCCAATAACATTTTAGAAAAAAATGATGACACTTTCAGCATTTACCCAAATCCAAGCAATGGCATATTTTATGTAACGACTACTGCCGCAGAATCAATCACTGTAACAGTTAGCGACATTCAGGGCAGCATTTACTTCCACAAAACAATAACAACTAATATCCATGCTAACCGCATCGAAATTCACTTACCCGAAGCTGCAACAGGAATGTATTTTGTTCAGTTAAAAAACTCAGAAAAAACTCTATGCAGCAAGATATTGATGAAGCGATAAGCTGAACAGAGCAATAAATTGCATGGCATAACTCGACCTCAGTTACAACCGATGCGTAAACTCTAAACGTTTACCAAATGGCTGCTCAATTAGCTGCCCATTATTGAATGATAAATTTCCGTTCACAAAAGCTTTTTGCACTTGTCCTTTAAAGGTTTTCCCTTCAAACGGACTCCACCCACATTTGTAAAGTATATTCTCTTTGCTTACCACCCATTCTTTATTCAAATCTACCAACACCGCATCGGCAAAGTAACCTTCGCGTAAGTAGCCTCGCTCTTTTACCTTAAAGCAATCTGCTACTGCATGGCTGCTTTTCTCCACAATTTTTTCCAGCGAAAGTTTACCATCGTGATACATCTGCAAAAGTACATTCAACGAATGTTGAACCAATGGCAAACCCGCAGGTGCTTGATTGTAGTGCAGTGCTTTTTCCTCGGCAGTATGCGGTGCATGGTCGGTAGCAATCACATCTATTCGGTTATCTAACAAAGCCTTCAACAATTCTGGCTTATGGCGCTTATCTTTTATTGCCGGATTGCATTTTATCTTGTTGCCCAACTGTGCATAATCATCAGCATCAAACCACAGATGGTGCACACATACTTCGGCCGTAATTCGTTTTTCAGCAAGTGGAATCGAGTTTGTAAAAAGTATAAGTTCCTCGGCAGTAGTAATGTGCAATATATGCAAGCGGGTATTATGCTTTTTGGCAAGTTCTACTGCTTCTTTTGATGAACGAAAACACACATCTTCGTTGCGAATAATTGGGTGAAACGATGCATTCAACTTATCGCCATACAAGTGCTCAAATTCAGCTTTTCGTTCGCGCACGGTAGGCTCGTGTTCGCAGTGTGTGGCTATTAAATGTTGAGCAGAAGCAAACACGCGCTCCAATATATCGTGCTTATCTACCAGCATATTTCCTGTGCTGCTGCCCATGAATATTTTCAATCCGCATACAGTGTTCAAGGGCGTTTGCATCACTTCGTCATAATTATCATTACTAACTCCCATGTAAAAAGAGAAATTAGCTGCCGATACATTTGAAGCAATTTTATATTTCTCTTCAAGCAGTTGCTGTGTTAGCGTTGCCGGATTCACATTGGGCATTTCCATAAAAGAAGTAACCCCGCCCGTCACCGCAGCCTTGGCTTCGGTAGCTATACTTGCTTTATGAGTCAAACCCGGTTCGCGAAAGTGTACTTGATCATCTATCAATCCAGGAATAAGAAAAAGTCCTTCTGCATCAATCTCCTCTGCGTTAAAGTTTACGCCAAACCCAGTATCAATACGCTCAATACGGTCGTTTTTTATGAGTACATCTGCATTAAAAATCTTTCCCTCATTTACCAACTGCGCATTGCGAATAATGTAATTTGCCATGTTGCAAGGTTACAAAATATTGCCACCGGATGAAAGTCCGTGCAAACAACAAATTGCATTCAACAATTTACATCGCAAAAACATCCGATTGCTGAGTAAAACAATCGTAAAGCAAATCACAATTACTTAATCAACGTGAAACTACCTTTGTAATTTCGGGCAGTTTTGTTCATAAAAGTAACCTGCATTGTATAAACATACACACCCGGAGGTTGCGCCATCCCTTGGTAATTTCCGTCCCAACCAATGTTGATGTTATCAGTTACAAATATCAATTCGCCCCATCGGTTAAACACTTTCCATTGAATAGATTTTATACCTACACCTAAAGGAAACAACACATCGTTGTTGCCATCGCCATTTGGCGAAAACACATTAGGCATGTATATCAAAGCTCCTTTTAATACATTGATGGTAATTTGAGCGTTTGATGTGCAATTATTAGCACTGGTATATGCCAATGTGTAAGTAATGGTATCGGTAGGGTTTGCAACAGGATTTGCACAATCATTACAAGACAAATCGCTATCGGGCTGCCACAAATAAGTAGCCGGAGTAGAGCCATTGGTAACTACCGGATTCAATACTACTGGGTTGTTTTCATACACAGTTGTATCTGTTGGCAAACCAATAACTGGTGTTGCAAAAACAGTAACCAACAAAGCATCACTTGCTGTGCAGCCATTGCCATCGGTTACGGTTACACTGTAAACACCCGAGGCAGTAGCCGTTGTTGTGGCTGTTACAGCACCGTCACTCCACAAATACGAAGCATATCCCGAAGGTGCTTCGATAGTAGCACTTTCTCCTTGACAAAAACTTACATCATTACCAACAGATACCGTTAATGGTTGCGCAGCCGTAAGTGTTGCGGCATCTGTCAATGTACATCCTGCAGCATCTGTTACTGTTACCGAATAATTTCCACCCGAAAGGTTACTTATGCTACTGCTTGTAGCCGCATTGCTCCATGCATAAGTATTGTTTCCATTACCACCTGTGGCATTTGCTGTTATACTTCCTCCATTTGCTCCCGCACAACCCGGTTGCACAACTGTAAGCGAAAGTGTGAGTGAGTTATTGGCAACACCAACAGTAACATGAGCAGTATCAACACAACTTCCGGCATCTTGAACATACACAACATAGCTACCCGCAGAAACACTTGTAAATGAAGCTGAAACTTGATAGTTTACACCATCTATGCTGTATTGATATGGCGGAGAACCCGCAGTAACAACAACCGATTGAATTGCACCATCATTTCCGGCACAGCTTGCATCGGTAGCGGTTGCCGTAACCTGCAAATTGCAACACCCTGTTGCCGATGCCACAGTTACCGAGCCTGTAGCTTGGCAGTTGTTTGCATCTGTAACGGTGTAACTGTATGTTCCGGCAGTAAGGTTTGATATTGCCGAACCGCTTCCGCTATTACTCCAAGTAATTGTAAGTGTACCTGTTCCACCCGATGCGGTAATACTTGCTGTACCATCGCCTCCAGTGCAGGTTTCAGGTGTCGAAACAGCATTGGATACTGTTGGCGCATTTGAGTTAGATAAATTGAATGTGGTATCCTTAACACAGTTATTTCCTGTATTGGTAATGGTAACACTATATGCACCTGCTCCAAGATTTGGATTATTGGCTCCTGTAGCGCTATTACTCCATGCGTATGTATAGTTTGCAACGGGCAGTACAGTTAAATCAATGCTTCCGTCATTCACACCACAACTTGGCTGCGTTAACGCTGCGCTGATATTCCATGTGCAGCAAACCGGCCCAGCCGAAACAACCACATTGCCTGCTACAGAACAGTTTCCGGCATCGGTAATTGTAACTGAATAGGTATTGGGAGTAAGCCCACTGATAGCTGGTGTAACTTCACCATTACTCCATAAAAAAGTCAATGTACCCGTTCCTCCAATTACGGTAACGCTTGCTGTACCATCATTATCACCCAAGCAACTCTCGGCAGTTGCATTGATGGATGTAATAACCGGAGGACTTGGCTCGGTGAATGTAATTGTTTGTGTTGCGGAACAAGTACTTGCATCAACTACCGATATAGTGTAGTTGCCCGCAGCCAAACCGGTAAGTGGTGCAGTTCCGGCAATAGGAATAACTTGTGTTTGTGGAGCACCTTGCCCGTTATCTACGGTAACAGTATATGGAGCTGAACCGCCAGCAAGTGTTACACTCACACTGCCATTTGCAGTATTGCAACTTGGTTCAACTTTATTACTAAAAGTAAGCGTAGGGCCATTGCTGTTGTTCAGGTTAACTACCGTGTCTTTGTTGCAAGAAGGATTACCCGTTTCTGAAACAGTAACATTGTATTGCCCAGCTGCAAGGTTATTTTGAGTGGCTTGTGCCGGTAATGAATTACTCCAAGCATAAGTATAATTAACTGATGGCGATGGTGTAACTGTAATACTTCCGGTGCTTTGCCCGCAATTGGGTTGAACGGTAGCTATTGCCAAAGACAAGTTGCAACAATTTGGTCCCGCAGCGATAGTAAAGTTGATGGTATCGGTACAATTGTTGGCATCACGCACATTCAAAATATAATTACCCGGTGCAAGATTTGTTACAGGAAAAGCCGCAATAGAAGTTGTACTTCCAGGGTTAGATGCCGGAGCGTAATTCCACTGTAATGTTCCAGTACCACCCGTGGCAGTAGCCGAAGTAAGGGTTCCGTTGTTTTGCCCTGCACAAACTTCCGCAGCTACAACTGGCGTGTTTATAGTTGGTGCATTAGGTGGCGTTAATGTCAATGTTTGCGATACAGTGCAGTTATTCGCATCGCGCACAGTAATGGTATATGTAACAGCAGCAAGATTACTTACGGGGGCAGTTCCGGCAATAGGCACATTTTGTGTTTGAGGGCTGCCCTGACCATTATCAATAGTTACTACATAAGGTGCTGTACCACCGCCAAGTGTAACACTCACACTACCATTACTTTGCCCGCAGCTTGGGTTGGTTTGATTGCTAAATGAAAGTGTTGGTGTAACAGCCGGATTGATAGTAACGGAGCCTGTACCCGTGCAACCATTGGCATCGGTGGCGGTAACGCTATATGTACCGGCAGACATATTGGTAGCAGTTGCCGTAGAACTACCTGTAGATGGCGACCACACATAGGTATAAGTACCGGCACCACCACTTGCTGTAAAGGTTGCCGAACCACTTGTGGCACTTGCACAGGTTACATCTTGTTTGGTTTGAACTGCAACAGTTATTGTGGGGCAAGGCGAACAAGGAGCAACCGTTGAAACTCTTACCACCAAAGTTGTTCCAGCATTGTCAACAACTCTGATAGAATCGCTACTTGGAGGAGGAGTAACCGTTGCACCAGTTCCAAAATTTACCCATTGGGCAGGAGAGTTACAGGTTGAACCTGATGTACAAGTATTCACAAAAGGAATCCATGTTCCTCCACAACTTGTACATTCTGCTTGATTCGTAATAGGTGTAACTTGAGCAGTGCGCCAATATGACCACGTAAACACAGGGCTTCCACCGCTTACTGTAAGATTGCCGTTGTTTTCTTTACACACCGAAATAGGAGTACAAGAATTTACCACAATTTTTATGGAATCAGCGCCACAAGGCAATGTGTAAACAATGTTATGCGTTCCAACACCTGCCGTGGCAGGGTTAAATGAACCCGTAGTTGGGTTTACACCCGGCCCACTGAATGTACCACCAGGAGTAGAAACAGTTATTGTTACCGCACTTGCTGTTACGCAAAGTGGAGGAACTTTACACATAGTTGCATCGCAACATATAATTGGTATAGTAGCACAAGCGGCACCCGCTATTTGCTGAATAGAACCTGTGCGCGCACCACCAGACGAAGACCCAGTTGAACCCGCTGCAATAATATCTCCAGCAGTACTAATTTGCACATCATATACATTAAAGCTGGTAACATAAGTTGCAAGTTGATTAAGATTGGGATCGAACTTTACTACCTGATTTCTTGAACCTACAAAAATATTACCGCAATCATCTATATCAATACCGCTATTCTGCACTTGTGAACTTGCAAAATTCCCACCGGGTATGGCAACTGACGCAACAATTGCAAGGGTGCTCAAGTCCCGTTTATCTAATCTGTTTCCTCTATTTACATACGCAAAACCATTGTAAGTTCTTAATGCACAAATTCCGGTATTGTTTACCCTGAAGTTTTCGCACTTATATCCAAAACTATATGAGTTTGGAAAGTATGTTTTTGAATTGGTAGGGTTCGCGCATATTGAAAAGTTTTGATTGATGTAACCAATAGAATCATGCGTCAAAAAATAATACTTACCGTTGCCTGCTGGCGCAATTGCGCGAACTTCTTGTGTTGGAAACAACTCTCCACCAGTTACTTGTAAACTATTGGTAACGTTTCCGTTTGTCATATTTACTTGATAGATATAAGGAATTGGCGGTATTGCACCACCAGTTCCACCAATTACCAATCTTGTTTGGTCGCAGTTAAAAGTGATTGTCCAAAACTCTGTAGATAAACCACCTACTGTATTAGGATTATTGTAAACCAAAGTCCCGGTAGGGTTTACTTTCACCAAGCCACCACCGGTTCCCTCCGTAACATACGCACTTCCGGCATCATCTACCGCCAACGCCCCTAACCATGTATTGGCAGTATCGTAAGGTGTATTATACGTCCACAGCAATGTGCCTGTATTGCTGTATTTTAAAAGTTGTAATGGCATAACGCCACCAATCAAAAAAGCATTTCCCGAAGCATCTTTATCGCACTCCCAAATACATTTCCATTGTGTATTAAAATTAGGTGTTTGCACCCATGGATCAATAACAACAGTTTTATTTTTATTGTAATTGCCTACAACAAATGAAACTGTATTGTTTACTACTTGAAATTGCGAGGCAATTGAACTTCTATTATTTCCTTCATAAAAAGTTACAGGCGCATTTTCTGTAATATCGCCAAACAAGGTTGTTACTTGAAGTTTTCCATTTTGTGCCAACACTACATTTTTATCTGAAGCGTAGTGCATTTTAACGAGCGAAGGGTCTGCATGTGGATGCAGAATAACTGAATACTTAATTCCATTTTCGGGATGAATAATGTATTCCACATCAACATTGGGATAAAGGTTTTTGTAAGTAATTTTTTTGAATGCAGCACATTGGTCAATGGAGGCATTAGGATTTGCCTTATCTGCTTTTAATGCATACGAGTGATGAGTTTGTTGCTTTTCGGTTGCAACAATTTTCACATCAGGATTGGCGCCTACCCAATCAAAACTTGTAAAATCATGTGTTGAAACATATCTCGGTTTAGTCTTATCGCCTTTTTTTCTGTTCTTATTTTTCTCCAAATTATAAAAATGGTAGATAACGCCTTCTGTAGTAAAGTATATCATTTTACCAGGCTCTTCTACCGCATATTTTATATCCTTATTGCTTAAGCTTGAGTGCCTCAAATTAAACTGACCTTTGTTTTCAATAAACTCTCTGTTAGTTCCGTAGGTTGCTGTCCAGCTATTTGAGTTTGCAGCATTGGTTGAAAATAAAAAACCCGCCACGAATGCAGCAGTTGACAGTAAAAATTTTCTCATTGATTTATTTTGTAGTTCCGTTTTGTAAATCAAAGATGTAAAAATCTTTATATCAGTTGTAATAGAGTATAACAATTTGTTTAACAGTATCTTAAACTACAATAAATGAGTGTAATATTTCATCGCAACCTCGGCACAGCGCAATTGCACGTAGAATAACCGACTATATTTGTCGGCATTACTTGACAACTTTTCATAATCGGTATAAGTTGCCTTTGCTTCCAACAATAATTCCGATACATTCGCGTTCTATTTTCAAACCAAAGTATTATGAAAAGCATCATCAAATTAACAGCAATTGTAGCAGTATTTGCAGGCGTTGTGGCTTTATCTTCTTGTCATCGCCAAACTTGCCCAACGTACACAAAATCTACTAACGAAGCACCTGCACAAGTTCGCGCATAAAATGAATTGGATACCACTTTCGAGCGAACAACAGTTTCTCAACTTGTTGTTGGAGTCAAATAGCCTGCCGGTAGCCGTGTTTAAGCACAGTACACGCTGCTCGGTAAGTTCTATGGCAAAACGTTCGTTAGAGTCGGCTTGGCAAAAAGCTACCGATGAAATGCCAATTTATTATCTCGACTTGTTGCAGTATCGCAACATATCTAATCTTATTGCCACCAACTTAAATGTAATTCACCAGTCGCCCCAACTCATTATTATCAAAAACGGAAAAGCTGTTTATCACGCTTCGCACAGCGAAATTGATGTTCAGGAGGCAGTTGAGTCTGTTCTACAAAAATGAAGTTCATAAAAATCCTTCCGGCTCTAATTGCCCTAACTTTTTTATTGCTAACTGCTGCGTGCGATACGCCCGAAAAACTTTTAAAAAGTACCGACCTTGACTATAAACACAAAAAGGCAATGCAGTGGTACAACAAAAAACAGTACTACAAATGCATTCCGGTGTTTGAAGAGTTGATGGGCTTATACAAAGGAACCAAATCAACCGAAGAAATTTATTATTACTACTGTTTGGCAAATTTCAAACAAGGCGACTACATCATTTCAGCTTATCATTTAAAGAACTTCTACGACCTTTATCCCAGCAACGAACATGCTGACGAATGCCTCTACCTTCATGCCAAAAGCTATGAAAAACTTTCGCCCACCTATGAACTTGAACAAACCTATACCTATAAAGCGCTGGAAGCCTATATGCTTTACATGAGCAACTTCTACGACCCCAAACGCACAGATTCTTGCAACATGGCTATTGCCAAAATGCGCAAAAAATTAGAGAAAAAAGCGTTAAGTAATGCTGAGTTGTATTATAAAATAGGGCATTATCGCGCAGCGGCAACAACTTTCGAGCAGCTATTGGAAACCTACCCCGATATTGACAACACCGAACGTATTTATTTTATGATTGTAAAAGCAAATCAAAAATTTGCGCACAATAGCATTCCATCCAAAAAAGCCGAAAGGTATTCGCATGTAATAGATAGTTATATCACTTTCAAAAAGCGTTTTCCTGCAAGCAAATTCATGGAAGAAGCTTCCGAATACGAACAACAAGCACAGTTTCAAACCGTTAAAGGACTGCTCGAACACGGTCAAACTGCAGCATTGGGCGAGCGTGAACGAATCTTTAATAAATGTATTTATGAAGCCGGTGTGCGCAAAAATTTAATAACCGACCTCAAAATACAGGCAAAGTGCGATGCAATTGCAGAACACGCATCATTTTTAATTGTAAAAAACCACTTTTTAATTGCCGAAGAAATGCGTGGAATAGCAAAATCGCAGCCACTGGAGCAAACTGTGAAAAGTTATGTTACATTTGCAGCCCAATTTAAAGATAGCAAGTACGCTCGCGAGGCCGATAAAATGTATCGCACTGCTACTAAAACATTAGAAAAATTGAAAGAAAATGGATAAGTCTAAAAAAGTAAAATTGTCGCAACTGAATCCCTATATCGAAACACAGAATTTGGAAGCGATAGCGAAAGACACTGGAAACATCTACGAATCATTGTATATGATTTCTAAAAGAGCAAACCAAATCAGCAAAGAACTGAAAGAGGAATTGCACTCAAAATTGAAAGATTTTGAAAGCCACGACTCATTGGAAGAAATAAACGAAAACCGCGAGCAAATTGAAATTTCGCGTTTTTACGAGCGCTTGCCCCATGCAACAATTATTGCAACCAATGATTTTGAAGAAGGCAACATCTACGTGCGCAATCGTGCAGAAGACGTAGCAGAACAAGCATAAATCAATAAAATCATGCGCCATGGATTTGAATGGAAAAAAAATCTTATTGGGCGTTTGTGGTTCTATTGCAGCATATAAAAGCGCACTGATTGTGCGCTTATTAGTAAAAGCCGGAGCAGAAGTGAAAGTTATCACAACCGCTTCGGCTTCTGCATTTATTACACCGCTCACGCTTTCTACATTAAGCAAAAACCCGGTAATACAAGAAATTGCAGATGCCGACAACTGGAACAATCACGTAGAATTAGGCTTATGGGCCGATGTCTTTTTAATAGCACCGGCTTCAGCAAACACCATTGCAAAAATGGCAGCCGGCATTTGCGATAATATGTTATTGGCATGTTACCTATCAGCCAAATGCCCTGTAGTATTTGCACCTGCAATGGATTTGGATATGTGGAAACATCCGGCAACACAGCGCAACATAAATACACTACAAGAATTTGGCAATAAGTTAATTCCCGTAGAGTTTGGCGAGTTAGCCAGCGGATTGGTAGGAGACGGCCGAATGGCTGAACCCGAAACAATAGTGCAATATCTTGCATCATTATCATTGTAATTCATTTGTTACCAAATGGACAATTCAACAAGTTTAAAAGTATTGATAACTGCCGGCCCCACCCGCGAGGCCATAGACCCCGTGCGCTACATTAGCAATCACAGCTCGGGAAAAATGGGAATTGCCATTGCAGAATCATTTGCAAAACAAGGCTGCTTGGTTACGTTGGTTTTAGGTCCTACTCACCTAACCGTAAACAATCCACTTGTTAAGATCGAACAAGTAACATCGGCAAAAGAAATGTATGATAAATGCAATACACTTTATGCGCAGGTCGATGTAGCCATATTTGCAGCAGCAGTAGCCGATTACACACCCAAAGAAGTTGCAACGCAAAAAGTAAAAAAAAATAGCGGTGAGTGGAATATAGAATTGGAGAAAACAAAAGACATTGCGCAAGAAATGGGCAAGCGTAAAACCAACAAACAGTTGAATATTGTGTTTGCTTTAGAAACCAACAATGAATTAGAAAATGCTCATGCTAAATTGATAAAAAAGAATGCAGATTTTGTTGTATTAAACTCCATGCAAGACGAGGGTGCGGGCTTTGGGCACGACACCAATAAAGTTACGCTCATCTTCAAAAATGGCTTAGTTAAAAGCAAAACATTGATGACAAAGCAAGCATTAGCAGAAGACATCTGCCAAGAGGTAATTAACACCTACAAAAACTTATAGATTCAGAGTTCTATAAAATCGGAACAAACCAACTCCCAATTTGGTAATATCAGGAATAAAAAAAGAGGTATTCAAGAAAACCCGAATACCTCCTTATAATTTTATGAATAATGCTTCTTATTGCAATCTAAATACCACCGGAACAATGTATCGGCATGGAACCGATTTACCTTGTTGTTTACCCGCTTTCCATTTAGGCATTCCTTCAATTACACGTTTTGCTTCCCTATCCAAACCTGGGCTTACTCCTTTTTTAATTTCTACTTGACGGATACTTCCATCATCCCACACCACAAAGCCTACAATAACTTTTCCTTGAATATCATTATCACGTTCCATGTTTGGATAGTTAATGTTATCGCGTAAGTACTTATAAAGTGCTTGTTCGCCACCCGGAAACTCCGGAGACTGCTCTACAATAGTAAAAATTTCAGGTTCACGAACCACAGGCGCTTCCACCACTTCGTTTATTACAGGTTCAGCGTTAATATCTCCCTCCTGAGTTTTAGTTGAAATTTCAGCTTCTTTCAAATCCTTAATTTCAACAGGCTCTTCTTCCTGGCGCACCTCTTCTTGCTTTTTCACAATCATCTCCACAAAACGCACAGTTGGACGAGTTGGTGGCGGTGGTGGCGGTGGTGGTGGTGGTGGTGGTGCTTTTTCATCTAATGGTGGTGGCTCTGCCAAGGTTACTACAGTTTCTACAAACTCTTCTTCTTTGTTCCCTCCACTCAAAAAAGACCAATCTACCTGACTGCCTGCAATAAATGCACCAAACAAAATCAGTGCAAAAAGCAAACCCATTCCTGAATTTTTTGGTTGGATTTGGCGAAGTTCATAGGCTCCATAGTTTTTGTTTCTATTGTCAAAAACTATATCGTCAAAACTCCAGTTTAAATAATTTTTTGCTTCCATACTGTTGCGTTTGCTTTTACAGATGCTTGCTTTTTAATTTTCCATAATTATTCTTTGGCAAATGCTGCCACTTCACCTCCATTTTCTATTGCTTCCACCTCGATAGGATCCGGATCTTGAATTGCATAAATTTTTGTTCCGGTTATATCCATTTCGTCTAAGATGTTTACCATATTGTCGTAACGAGCTTTTTTAAGCATCTTAATCAATACAATAAAATCGCGTGGTTGCCCAGCCCGTTTATTGCCCGGAGGGTAAACGCATGCAACACTTTTTGCTACTTCTTTTTGCTTGCGCAAAATTTCTTTTCTGATACCCCCATCACCAGCAAATGATGTCTTATTTAAGCCTGCTACTTGCAACCCTTCATAATACCATACTTGATCTAAGGTATCTAACAGAATGTGCATTACCTGACAATCGGCAACATCCGTTTGCTCATCGGGCTTATCAACCTTTTTGGGCATATTCAACTCCATAGCCTGTGGTTTATTCAGAGTTGTGGTAAGCATGAAAAACGAAATGAGCAAAAAAGCTAAGTCAACCATTGGTGTCAAATCCACGCGGGTTGACATTTTCTTGCTGCGCTTTTTCCCTTTGTGTTTACCATGTCCTCCACCGTCTCCGGTTTCCATTTGTGCCATTACTTAGCTCTCCTATATTTTAGTAAACAATTACTCTTCTGCCTTCGCTTCCGAAGGACCCGATAGAGACGTTATTAAATTAAAACGATACACATCTTTTTCTTTCAACACGGCAATCACTCTTTGCACTGCTTGAATATTGGTGAACTTATCACCTTTTATTGCAATACGCATCTTAGGATTTGCATAACGTGCAGCCATCACCCAATCGCCCAATTGATTGTGAACAGAATCCATTGGAATACCAGGCATGTTCTTCTTGTAGTTGTTATAATCATTGCCACTCATACTCAACACTCTTGGCAAATCTTCTACAGGTGTACCCAACATATCAACCAATGCAAACTGCTTTTTTTGCTCTTCGGTAATGCCTTTTAGATTTGGATATTTATCGCCATACTTTTCAACCATGTTGGTTATGGCATCGTACCTTGTAGCACCCATATTGGTGCTTAAATATGCTTTACCTTCTTTATCTACCGATATGTAAATTGCATCTTCCACTTTAATCATTGAGCGAGAAGACGGCATATCAATAACCACCGACTGATCGGGGCGAAACTTCGCAGTTAATATAAAGAAAGTAAGCAGTAGAAATGATACATCGCACATGGCGGTCATATCCACAATCGTACTCTTGCGAGGAACTTTAACCTTTGGCATTTCTTAATGCTTTATGGTAAGAAAAAATTATTTACCGTGTTTGCTTGATGCAAACGATTGTGCAATCGAAAATCCGATTTCGTCAATGCCGTAAGTCAATTTATCTATCATGCCTGTAAACACGTTATAGAAAATAATTGCAAAAGCAGAAGTACCGATACCGATTGCTGTGTTAATCAAGGCCTCAGAGATACCTGATGCCAAAGCACCTGGGTCTGGAGTTCCTGATGTTGCCAAAGCTGCGAAAGCTTTAATCATACCAATTACCGTTCCCAAAAGGGCTACAAGTGTTGCAACCGATGCAATAGTTGCAAGGATTGGTAGATTTTCTTCCAACGATGGTAGTTCCAAAGCAGTAGCTTCTTCAATCTCTTTGCTGATAGCAAGAATTTTTTTCTCTTCTTCCAAACCAGTAGTTTTTTCCATCTCTTCGTATTTTACCAAGCCAGCCAATACTACGTTTGCAACTGAACCTTTTTGTTTGTTGCACTCTGCAATAGCTGCACTGATATTATTTGAAGCCAAATTGTGTTTTACTTTTTGCAAGAAGGTTTCTAAAGAGCCTGTGCCATTTGCTTTGCGAATAGTAATAAAACGCTCAACCGCGAAAGTGATTACCATTAAAGCCATTGTCATCAAAAAAGGTACAATGAATCCACCTTTGTAGATGATACCGAAGTAATCGCCAGGTTTTGGTTCATGTCTTGTTTCATCAATAAAGTGTTTAACGTCTCCAAACACCAAATGGAATATAAGGTGCGAAACAATTAAAGCAACTACAATTACTACGGTTCCCATTGGGAATTTACCAGATTTTTTTGGTGCTGTTGCAGCCTGAGCCATGACAGTTTGTTTTTAGTTTAAAAAATGAATTTTTCTAATTAGGAGCGCCAAAACTATTTGTTTTTATGACACCTCCAAACCGTTGTATGATTTTTATACATCACCATAACGTATAATAAAACTGAATTGTATAGGGCTAAAAAAATTATGACAATTCTATGACAATTCTTGTTTTTTCAGATTATGCAAAAAAATCTTACTGACATACAGTAGGTTATATGTATAGAATAAATTGACATCAATATACTATCGTCCCATAAAAAATCAACTTAGTTAAAAATCCCTTTCTCGGTAAAAAAATTACTTTCGCAAGCCTCATGCAAAACAAGTTTATATCTGAGCTTAAAAAATTATTGGCCAACCCTAAAAGATGTGTGATAGTTACTCATCGCCAACCCGATGGCGATGCTATGGGTTCATCGCTGGCATGGCAACGTGTTCTTAAAGCACTGAAACATGATGTAGTGTTTATTTCGCCAACTGAAATAACTCAAAACTTAGATTGGTTACCTGATTATAACACAGCTCTTTCATTTGAAAATGAGAAATTAAAACCTACCGCAAAGGAATCAATACAAAATGCTGATGTAATTTTTTGTTTGGATTTTAATGCGCTTTCGCGGTTAGAAAACTTAGGCGAAATTATTGCTGCAACATCCGCAATTAAAGTGATGATAGACCATCACATACAACCCGAAAATTTTGCACAATTAGTTTTTAGTAATACGCAATATGCAGCCACCTGCGAAATGATTCATGATGTGATAGAACAGCTTGGCGAATTAGAGAATATAGATCGCGACACCGCTAATTTGCTTTATGCCGGCTTGTGTACCGATACCGGATTTTTTCAATTCAACAATACAACCCCCAACGTGATGCGCGTAGCCGGGAGCCTTATTGCAAAGGGTGCCGAGCCTGCATTTATTAGCGAAATGGTAAACAATATTTTTAGCGAAAAACGATTGCGCTTTTTCGGATATTGTTTAGACAGAAAATTGCAATTTGCCAAAAACGGCAAAGTAGCTTATATGCTTTTGAGCAGCAAAGAAATAAAACGCTTTTGGCTGCAAAATGGCGATAGCGAAGGCTTGGTGAACTACCCGTTCAAAATTAAAGGTGTAGAAATGAGCGTTTATTTCAGCGAAGAAGGCGAGAAAATAAAAATTTCGTTTCGCAGCCGCGGAACAACATTAGATATGAGCACATTTGCACGCACCAACTTTGAAGGCGGTGGGCATTTTAATGCATCGGGCGGCAAAAGTTTTCTTTCATTAGAAGAAACAGAGCAAAAATTTCTGAAAGCATTAGACGATTTAGAATTTTGAACTAATGTTGCCATCGAAAAACAAACAGACTAAACCAAAAGTGTTTACCCTAATCTGAGCCAATCGTTAATAAAATTTTAAAACACAAACATTCATCAGTAATGAAAAACATCAACAGAAACATGATTGCTATGTTGCTTTTTACAGGGTTGTTTACATCCTGCAATGCCAACGGCACCAAACCAGAACCAACCTCATTGAACGAAGCATTAAATCAAACAACAGAAACAACAACAGAGCCAATGGCACAAGAAAGTACAAACTGGAAAGAGACACCGGGTGTTTACGCCCAAATTGCAACCGATAAAGGGAATATTGTGTTGCGCCTTGAATATCAAAAAGTACCTATGACAGTAGGTAACTTTGTAGCACTTGCAGAAGGCAAAATGAAAAACGACAAAAAAGCTGCCGGAGTTCCGTACTACGATGGCTTGAATTTTCACCGTGTAATTCCTCAATTTATGATTCAGGGAGGTTGCCCGCTTGGTAACGGCTCGGCTGGCCCAGGCTATCAATTTGATGATGAAATTGACCCAACTTTGCGCCACGATGGCCCGGGTGTTTTATCTATGGCAAATGCCGGCCCTGGCACAAACGGCTCTCAGTTCTTTATTACACATAAAGAAACTCCGTGGTTAGATGGAAAACACACCGTTTTTGGTAGAGTGGTAGAAGGGCAAAGTGTTGTTGATGCAATTGCAGGCAACGATAAAATTAATAAAGTAAGCATCATTCGTGTTGGTGCAGATGCTCAAAACTTTGATGGAGTAAAAGCATTTAACGACAAAGCAGAAGCTGCCATTAAAGCTAAAGAAGAATCCAAGAAAAATGCTCGCGCATCATTCGAAAAATTGGTAAAAGAAAAATTCCCTACTGCGAAAAAAACTCCATCGGGCTTGTATTACATTATGGAAAAAGTTGGCACCGGCACTCAAGCCACTGCGGGTAAAAACGTAAGTGTACATTACACCGGAACTTTGGCCGATGGAACAAAATTTGATGCTTCATACGACCGTGGGCAACCACTTCCTTTTGTATTGGGGCAAGGTCAAGTTATTAGAGGCTGGGATGAAGGTATTGCTCTTTTGAAAGTTGGTGGCAAAGCCAAATTGATTATCCCTTCAGATTTGGGTTATGGCGAAAGAGGCGCTGGCGGTGTTATTCCACCAAATGCAACATTGATATTTGATACCGAATTGATGGATGTAAAATAAGCAATCAAATCTTCCATAAATTTTCAAAACGCTATCACATTCGTGATAGCGTTTTTTGTTTATCGCAACTGCAATTACATATTATTGTTGAATAAAGAATGAGACCAACCGAGATGAGTGAGAAAAACATAAACCATCAACCGAACCGATTTGATATTTTGCCATTGACAAATTGGTGCAAAACCGATAAACATCCTTTTGTAATTGCCGGTCCATGCAGCGCTGAAACCGAAGAGCAAGTTTTTAGCACCATTCGCAGCATCACATCGAAAACAAAGAAAGTAAGCATGCTTCGCGCAGGTGTGTGGAAGCCTCGCACACGCCCAAACACATTTGAAGGCGTAGGCCCTGTGGGCTTGCCGTGGATTGTAAATGCAGGTAAAGAAGCTGGCTTGCCGGTTTGTGTAGAGGTTGCCAATCCACTGCATGTAGAATTGTGTTTAAAAATGGGCGTAGATGTGCTGTGGATAGGCGCACGCACCACCGTATCTCCATTCATCATTCAAGAAATTGCCGAAAGCTTAAAAGGTGTAGATATTCCGGTGATGGTAAAAAACCCTGTAAATCCTGACTTAGATTTATGGATTGGAGCAATTGAAAGGCTGAATAATGTAGGAATAAGAAAACTGGCAGTAATTCATCGCGGCTTTTCGGCTTACGAAAAAACAGTTTATCGCAATCCACCAATGTGGGAAATTCCCATAGAGCTTCGCAGGCAACATCCCGAAATACCAATCATTGTAGATCCATCGCACATGGGCGGCAGCCGCGATTTAATTCAACCACTTTCGCAACAAGCTATGGATATGGGTTTTGATGGTTTGATGATTGAATCGCACATACAACCCGATAATGCCTGGAGCGATGCAAAACAACAACTATCGCCCGATGCACTCGCCAATCTGTTAGAAACATTAGTGGTTAGGCAAGCCAATGTACCGCAAGATGAATTCAACCCTTTACATGATCTGCGAGCAAGAATCGACCGCATTGACAACTACATTGTTGAATTGATGGGCGAACGCATGGGCATCAGTCAAGAAATAGGAAAGTATAAGAAAGAAAACGACTTAGCCATTCACCAAGCTGCGCGCTGGAGCAGCATTGTGCAAAGTGCCTTACAAAAAGGTAGAAACATTAAGTTGAGCGATGCTTTTATACTTAAAGTATTTCAACAGATTCATAATGAAAGTATCCGCCATCAAAGTTTAAAGATGGAAGAGTAAACACACAAAATCTAACAATCTGTATTTACAGGGTTTATTTTGAACCCGTGAAATAGTAATTTTTTACATCACTCGGGTTGGTTTTGTTTACTGCATTACCCGAAACTGTTAGTGCATTGCCATTCAAATTTCCAGAACCCGAAAACTTATATGTATCGGTGGAACCGTAAATCAAGCCATCTTCGCTTACTGTAATACTTGAATTGTCGGTAACTTTGGCATTATTGATTGTTGCATAAGTTGCAAACGATCCAAGAAAAGGAGTTTGAAGTTGAATTCTGAGCGTAGAGTTATCTACTTTTTCTACAATCACTCTTTGGATGGTCTGTCCCGATTGCCCGTTGTAAACGCCCACCCAATCATCTGCATTTTTCTTGTTACACGATGAAATTGTTACTGCAAAAACCAATACGATTAACGAAAAGTACTTCATGAATTTTGTATTTATCTGTTGCTAAAGTAAAAATTGAACTTTTATTCGCAACTAAATTTATTCGCGATGGAAACACTCAAAACATTACTTCAAAAGTTTGGCGAAAATGGCGAAAAAACCGGCTGGACTTATATTGACATTCCTGCCGAAACAGCTTCTGCCATTAAACCCAACAACAAGCAAATTTTTCGGGTTAAAGGTAAAATTGAAAATCATGAGATAAATGCAGTAGCAGTTTTTCCAAGAGGCGATGGAAGTTTTATTATGCCCGTAAATGCCACCATGCGCAAAGCAATAAAGAAACATGAAGGCACTACGATTATTGCAATGTTAGAAGAAGACAAAACGCCCCCTCCCCTTTCTGCAGATTTACTGGAATGCTTAGAAGACGATGCAAAGGCGAAAGCATATTTTAATTTGCTCTCGCCCTCGCACCGAAACTACTTTTCTAAATGGATAGAAAGTGCTAAAACAATTGAAACAAAAACCAAGCGTATTGCCCAATCTGTAAATGCCCTTGCGCTGCACAAAGACTACCCTACTATGATTCGCGAATCAAAAAATAAGCATATAGAATAAATAACTACGCATACAGCATTGGCACTTCAATCATCAACACCGAAGTTTTAGACTTTGCT
>Ga0209573_1001568_pt1 | contig 34297 bp, 33 predicted proteins | sample TNRBio252014_DNA_FD_185870 | JGI IMG/M metagenome (GOLD analysis project Ga0209573, IMG submission 185870) | Wastewater treatment Type I Accumulibacter community from EBPR Bioreactor in Madison, WI, USA - TNR Reactor_6/25/2014_ DNA (SPAdes)... | ecosystem: Engineered > Bioreactor > EBPR >...
TTACTTCATAAAACGTTTGACAAAAAATATGAATTATTCCAGAAAGGGAGAGGATACAAAGGATTTGTTGAACCCAGACCTTTATATGTTTTAAAGTATTCCCATCCGACGGCTGTTTTTGTCGAAATGGCTAACATCAAAAACCTCAACGACCACCAGCGCCTTATACTCGACACCAATCGGCAGGCAATAGCCAATTGGTTGTTTGAAGGATTGCGAGATTCTGTATTAAAATAATTTTCCAAGTTGCATTTCTCTCATTGGGTTCATAAAAATATCCTGCTCTTATCATTCTTTTATCAAAGTTTGATGCATCCGTCTTCCTACTACCTATTTAAAAACTAAATAAAAACCTGGGCTTTCGCCACTGGATAGACGCGAAACCATACATTACTTCGTTTAACATGCAGGTATTTGGCATATGCATTATTTATCTGAAAATTGTCCTGTTAAATCCAGACTTGAGTTCGAAACAGCATAAGTCCTTTATGGATTACTTGATTTTGACTCAATTTAGTTTTTACCGGCTACAAAAATGCAATCCAAATTTAGTGTACAAATTGCATCAGATTTTCAATCATTCAGAAAATGGTGATGCATAATGGTACTTTTAATAACATTCACACAAGAAAGATCATATATACTGTTGGTTTCAATATTTTAAAGATGTAAATTGGTTAAAAATGAAAAAATATGCTATCGTCATGAATATAAATGGGGTAAAATACTAACGTATAAACGTAATAATCATTATTTTACAAAAGCATGTATGATTTTTTTACGCTAATTATAAATAAATAGTAACTTTGCGCGCTTATGAAATTCAGAATTATTTTATCAATAGTATATGCAGTCATTTTAGTGACAGCGCTGAGCTCCTGCAAGTCCGAATTTGAAAGGGTCAGGACCAGTAATGATCCTGTATTGTTACTTGACCAGGCTAACAAATATTTTGACAATGGCAAATATCTGAATGCCCAGACATTGTATGATATAGCGATACCTTATTACAGGGGAAAAGCTGAATCGGAAGATTTGTTTTATAAGTATGCATATACATATTATCACACTGAAGATTATATACTTGCAGCTCATTATTTTAAAAATTTTGCAAGTTCATTTATCAACAGCAGTAAAAGGGAAGAAGCTGCCTATATGAGCGCTTATTCAGAGTATTTGATGTCTCCCATTCCTGCTTTGGATCAGACATATACAAACAAAGCCATAGAATCCTTACAATATTTTGTTAACAATTACCCGAATAGCGATAAAATTGAACAATGCAACAAACTGCTGGATGAATTGAGGTTAAAACTGGAAGAAAAATCATTCTCTGAAGGGATGCTCTATTTTAAAACAAAGCAGTATGTTTCTGCAGTGACCTCTTTTGAGAATATGCTCAATGATTTCCCTGAATCTTCCAGGGCAGAGGAAGTCAGGTATCTGGTAGTTCAGGCGGGATATCTGTATTCGATCAACAGTATTTATGACAAAAGAGAAGAGAGATTGACTGAGGCATTCAATAAATATAATGCGTTTATCAGAAAATATCCGCAAAGTAAGTATAGTTCAAAAGTTAAAAAAATAGGTCTTGAAATTGAAAAATTATTAAACGAATATAAGCATGGCAAAGGACATCAAAGCTAGAGTTCAGGGTCAAAACCCAAACATTCAACCACAAAACATGAATGATTTTATCGGTAAAGATAAGATCAACAGTATATATGAAGCCCTTGCAGTGATCGGAAAAAGAGCTGATCAGTTAGCGCTCGATCTCAAACTCGAGTTGAAGAATAAATTGGATGAATTTACCATCCATCAGGACACCATCGAAGAAATTATTGAAAATAAAGAACAAATTGAGATCACAAAGTTTTATGAAAAACTTCCGAATCCGGCATTGATCGCAACCCAGGAATTTTTCGACAGAAAAATCAAATATGAGTACAGGGATGAAGAAGGGAATGTGATTGAATACGTAAAATTCTGATTATCAATCACTTTTCATGGATGATCTGAGTAATAAAAAAATCGTCCTGATCGTAACCGGCAGCATTGCCGCATACAAAAGTGCGGTTTTGGTTCGGCTGTTGATCAAGGCTGGTGCTGAAGTTCAGGTGATCATGACCCAGGCATCAACGGAGTTTATTTCCCAACTCACACTATCCACCCTTTCCAAAAAGCCGGCTTTTCTCGATATGATGGATCACGGGCAATGGAACAGCCATGTTGACTTTGGTCTCTGGGCTGATGCTATATTGATTGCACCTGCTACGGCCAACACCATTGCCAAAATGGCCAATGGCATAGCAGATAATTTGGCCTTGTGTGTATATCTCTCTGCCAAATGCCCTGTGATCGTTGCACCTGCTATGGACCTTGACATGTGGATGCACCACGCGACTCAAAAAAACATCAAAACCCTTAAGCAGTATCAAAATAGTATCATCCCCGTAGGGTTAGGTGATCTGGCATCGGGCTTAAGCGGTGAAGGACGAATGGCTGAACCAGAGGAGATCATAACTTTTCTACAAGAGTTTTTTAGTAAAAAAAAAACTGATCTGGCTGGAAAACAGGTATTGATCACAGCAGGTCCCACCTATGAACCGATTGATCCAGTCAGATTCATCGGCAATCATAGTTCAGGCAAAATGGGTTTGGAATTGGCTAAAGAATGTAAAAGGAGAGGCGCCGAGGTTCATCTTGTCATTGGTCCTAACCATTTGGATATTCCCGAAGGGATCAGCATCAGGCATGTTGTATCGGCTGCTGAAATGGAGAAAAATGTGTTGGATCTGAAAGAAAAAGCAGACATCCTCATTTTTTCGGCAGCAGTTGCGGATTATACACCTTCAGCCACTGAAAACAAAAAGATCAAGAAAAAGGAGAACAATTGGCAATTAAATCTGACAAAAACTAATGACATCGCAGCAAAAGTGGGTGCAGAAAAAAAAGAAGGTCAGATTTTAGTTGGATTTGCATTGGAAACCGATCATGAAATAGAAAATGCATTTAGTAAATTAAACAATAAAAACCTGGATTTTATCGTACTCAATTCTTTGAACGATGAAGGTGCAGGATTTACCTTTGATACGAATAAAATCAGCATTCTGCACCGTCAAAACAATAAGATCGAACATTTTAAGTTAAAGTCTAAAAGCCAGGTTGCGACAGATATCATTGACAGGATCAGTGAACTGTTGGAAAAAGCTGGTTGATTCCAAAAGTCATTTTTTCACCAAAAACAAGGAGCTTTTAAAACTCTTTGGAAGTGATTAAAAATAACAGTTTTACAAATGAGACAAATTATTCTTTTCTTTTTAATGATTTTATCATCAAGTCTTTTAGCCCAGGAATTAAAGATTGATGTAAAAGTAAATGCACCCAAACTCAAACTTGCAGATCCCAGAGTTTTTCAAACCCTTGAAAGGTCTGTGTCAGAGTTTTTAAATAATACAAAATGGACCTCTGATGAATTTGAGACGCATGAAAAAATTGAAGGTAGTTTGCTGATCACCATCACCGAAGAATATTCAACCAGTAGTTTTGTTGCTGATATTGCAGTTCAGGGAATACGCCCGGTTTTCAATAGCAATTACACAACTTTATTATTCAACCGACTTGACAAAGATTTCAAACTTGAATATGAAGAAATGCAGTCCATTGAAGTCAGTAAAGGAATTTATATTGATGATTTTTCATCACTGTTAAGTTTTTATGTTTATTTATTGCTTGGAATGGATTATGATTCATTTTCTCCTTTAGGCGGAGAACAATATTTTCAAATAGCAGAGAGTGTATTGAATGCTGTGCCTCAAAACAGTGTAAATGCGGCAGGGTGGAGTCTTTCAGGAAAAAAGGAGAACAGATACTGGCTAATGGAGAATCTTTTAAATCCAAGATACAGGCCTTACAGACAATCTACTTATGAATATCACAGATTGGGCCTGGATGTAATGTCCGATGATCCCGACAGGGGTAAAGCTATAATGGTGAGTGTATTGAAAGAAATGGATAAAGTGAATGAAAGCTATCCAAACAGTATAGTTTTACGAAATTTCCTGGACTCAAAAAGAGATGAGATCATCGAAATATTCAAAGGTGGCAGCAGGGGCCAAAAGAATACCGTATATAATCTGATGGCAAGGCTTGATCCTTCGCAAATGAGTAATTATGCGGTGATCAGACAATGATCTCCATTTAATTCTCAATCTTTCTATTCATAAAGGTCAATCCAGGCCTGAATGTTGTTTTCCCAGCTGCTCATCTCCATGATAATTGATTTATTATTGATTGTACGCTGTTGATATTCATCAAAATTGATGATAATGTCATCGATTTTCATGGCCAGTTCAGAAAATGAATTGATTTTTGAGAAGTATATTCCTTTGTCTTCAAATATTTTATAGGGAAGCCAGGAGCCTGTTACAACAATGTTTTCTGCTGCAAAATATTCCTGCATAGTTCCTGAAAGCTGATCAGTCGTTTGAAGTTGGATCATGATATCTGAACTATTCCTGAGATGCGCATTCATCATTTCAGGCAAAAATGACTCGATCATTTTATACGCAATGCCAGTTGATTCCAAAGCAAACTCCAATTTTGCCTTGTATCCATTTTTATCTGCCGGATAAGTCACTGGAACCACCAAAAACAGATCCTTGTAATAATCTTTATTTTTCAATGCTGACAACGCATCCAGAATCTTCCCATGTTGTTGGTTGGGATTCAGATTGTAACCTATCGCAATCAAAATTTTATCCTGTGGAAAACCAAAAACTGCTCTGCTGTCTTGCCTCGAAGCATTTAAATTTTTGATATAATCCATCATGATCAAGCCAAATCTGACGATGCTAATTTTTGCATTGGTAGGTATTTCCCTGATAAAATCATTTCTGGTTTGCTCGTTTCCAAAAGTTATGGTATCAGCTGTTTTAAAGATCCTTTTCTTTAGCCATTTGTTGAGTCCAGAAGACCTGTAATAATCACTACCCCAAACAAAAATGATCACTTTTTTTGCGATTCGATGAAAAACATTGAAATATATAATATTGTCATTTAAAAATTGAATATGGACAAAATCGTATTTTTTTTTGAACCTAAGCAAAGAAAAAATGATCATCAACCTGATGATGGCTCCTTTGATAAAAGGGATTTTTGTTAAAAAAGAGCTTTTAAACGCAAAGTGAACTTCATCGAAATATGCGCTATACGCCTGATCCAGGTGATCATTTGTCAAAAGAATACTAAAACTGTAATTTTTATTATATGCGATGAAATGCTTAACATGGTTCAACACAAATACAGAAGCACCATCTCCGATGATCAGCACCTTTTTTTTATCATTCATATAAAATCTTAAAAATGAATACTTTAATCTTAAAAAATCACTGACTGTATACTTTTCTGGTTACTTTGGCAAAAAAACAATCCGACAAGTTTTAATTCAAATTCAAAAGTACGCATTTTTACAATTCCATTGGATACGATTTTATTTGCATATCCATGACGACTCTACAAAATTCTCACCAATAAAAGGAATTTATCAGAAATCAAATGATAACAAATGTTTTATTTCTTCTATGTCATCTGGAAACAATAAATCTTTTAACACCCAGACTTTCTCCGTCTCCGGTCAAAACTTCACAATAATAAGTACCAATTTCAAGGAGATCGATGGTATTCAGTTTGAATGAACTATCCTTGCTTACAGAAGTCGCAATCATTTCACCAAGAACATTGTATATCCTGATTAAGTACTCAGTTTTAAAAATTATTTGATCATCAATCTCAATGTGAATGAAGTCCATGGTTGGATTTGGATACAAACCAAATCCTCCAACTGTCAAATCTCCATCTTTACCGAATTTACCTTTGGTAAAAACCAAAATTATATAAATGATTGAATCACAGCCATAGGATGTTTCCATGACTTCTACACCTCTTGGATTCCTTTCATTATATAGGGTTCCATTCACTTTGACCTGATATCCATCACCTTTAATGCCTTTATAAAATATTGTATCCACATAGGATTCTGCAAAAACCAAATTGATGTTCACGATAGAATCACAACCATTCACATTCTGCAAAATTTCAGTACCTGACAAATTGCTTTCGTCATAAGCATTTCCATTGATTGATACAGCGTACTCATCTCCTTTACATCCAATGTACGTGATATCAGAGGATGTACTTTCCAAAAAAATCAGTTCAATGGTCACTATTGAATCACACCCATTGACATTTTGGAGTGTTTCGATTCCTGTAGGATTATATTCATCGTATAAATTTCCATTCACTTCGATAAAATAGCCATCTCCTGTGCAACCAACATAATTAACTGTATTATAAGTCGCATCTGCAAAATCCAGATTTATCTGGATAATGGAATCACATCCAATTTCATTGAAAATGTATTCTATCCCAACCGGATTACTTTCATTATACACGTTTCCATATATTTCTATGGCATAACCATCACCTTCGCAACCTTGATATGTAATTTCCTGCATAGCAGTTTCATAAAAAACGAGGTCAATGACAATAATTGAATCACAGCCATTTTGAGTTAGCAAGAATTCTTGTCCCGTTGGGTTGCCTTCCCAGTAGGTTGTACCGTTCACTTCGATTTGATATCCGTCTCCCTGACACCCGATATAATTAATATCTGTGTAAACAGGTGGATTAAAAACCAGGTTAATTGTAATGATAGAATCACAGCCAAACTGGCTTACCAGGAATTCTTCCCCGGTTGGATTTCCCTCCCAATAAGTCGTTCCGTTCACTTCGATTTGATATCCGTCATCTTGACAACCATTATAGTTGATTTCTTCAGTTAAAACGGTGTTAAACTCGAGATTTATATAAATGATCGAATCACATCCGTACTGAGTGAACATCATTTCCTCCCCGACCGGATTTTCTTCCCAATAAGTGGTTCCGTTAACTTCTACTTCAAAACCATCACCAAGACAACCTATATAGTTAACTTCAGAAATAACTATTGGATGAAAAACCAAATTTATAGTTACAATTGTGCCACACCTGTTTGTTTCAGTAAGAAATTCGACGCCAAATGGATTCGCTTCCGAATAGGTGGTTCCATTGACAACTACCTCATATCCATCTCCCTGACATCCGATATAATTAATTTCTTCATTCTCTGGGGGCAAAAAAATCAGGTTAATTGTTACAACTGAATCACAACCAAATGAATTCAAAATATGCTCTTCTCCAAAAGGGTTTTCTTCCCAATACAATGTTCCATTTACTTCTATTTGAAAACCATCACCCTGACATCCGATATAATTTACTTCTGTTGAAGAAGTAGGATAGAACATTAAACTGATAGTAACTAAGGAATCACAACCATTTTGATTTATTAAGTACTCAGTTCCATTTGGATTTGCTTCATCATAGGTTGTACCATTTACTTCAATCCCATAACCGTCTCCTTGACAGCCTTCATAAAAAATGTTACCTAAACTATTAGTATAATATGTTAAATCAATGGTAACAATGGAATCACATCCGGCCTGATTGACCAGAATTTCAGTTCCATCAGGATTAAACTGATCATAAACAGTATTCCCAATGGTAAAACTTGATCCATCTCCCCAACAACCCTGATAGGTAAACGTCCCATAGGTTGTTTCACATTCTTCATCATCCAAGGAGATACAAACATCGTCAACAATTCCTGTCAATTCCCTGTAATAGTATCCTCCTGCCTCATTTCCATGTTGTATAAAATTCAAAGTGTTTAATTCAATCAAACTTAAGTTTACAGAACCGGTACCAATAGGAATATTAAAATCAGGATCAGAATAAAGGTTCAGTGAAAAATTTGTAGCGCCTTTTGCAAGTTCAACATATACATCATTTCCAAGTGTACTATAGGTTATTGGTGAAGAATTATATTCTATTCCATTCTTTCTGACAATAATTCGAAACCGCAAACTCCCATTTGGGGGATTAGGTGTGAAATAAAATACGCCTACTGCATCCTGAGTCCCTGGTGGATTTCCTGTACAGTCTTCATCAGGGCAATCCCACAAAGGATCCTGTGAAAACTCTGACAAAGCAAAAATCAAATGCCCGGTAAAAGGCTTATTTTGATATGTTCCAACATCATCAGGTCTAAACTTGAATGTTGCAGTCCAGTTATCAGAATTCGTAATGGGCGTATCCATTTGTTTATAAACCCTTCGTTGAGAACCATCCGGTGCTCCATTAATGTAGTGTAATTCACCATTGTTTATCTCTACCAGCGAGCCAACCTGTGTCCACCCGCTCGGATTTGAAAAATTCTCAAAATAAATACACTGACTTTGAGCGTATATCTGGAAAGAAAAAACCAGTACAACTGATAATAATAAACTTTTAAAGGTTTTCATATAAAATGTTTTTGTTATTTCAATTTTAATCTGAAATCAATAAAAAAAAATCACAAGCTTTAGCAAAAATTACTTCGAATGCTTTTACATTGATTTCATAAAAAAATAAATATGTTATTGTAGAAAAGTCATCATTGACTAATCTTCAATAATTATGTATTGGAAATAGGCTATATTGGCCAAAATTAATAAACAAATATTAAACAAGCAAGAGGCAACTCAAAAAAAATAAAAAAGATACAATGTTTAACACTTTCGTGACCTTTTATTATTTTTGGGGGTAAGTTTATTAAAAAAATACCTTGAAAAAAATTGCTGTCTTTGCTTCAGGCCATGGATCCAATGCTCGAAAAATTTGTGAATACTTTTCTTCGAACCCTCACATACAGGTTGTTCTGATAGGAACCAACAAAAGCGATGCGGGTGTCTTAAATCATGCCAAAGACTTTAATATTCCCACCATTACTTTTGATAAAAAGAAAATGTGGGAGCAAAATTTTATTAAAGAAAATCTAATGCCATTCGGAATTGACCTGATCGTTTTAGCTGGTTTTCTATTATTGATTCCTCCTTCATGGGTTGAACATTATCCTCAAAGAATAATTAACATTCATCCGGCTTTGTTACCAAAATTCGGGGGTAAAGGTTTGTTTGGTTCTCATGTGCACAATGCAGTGAAAGCATCAGGTGATGCAGAAACCGGGATAACTATCCATTATGTGAATGCTCATTATGATGAAGGCGAACCTATCTTACAGGTAAAATGTTCTGTTTTTCCTCAGGACACGCCTGAACAAATCGCTTCAAGGGTATTAAAACTGGAACATTTTTATTTTCCAAGAACAATTGAAAAAATCCTTTTGTCAAACTAAAACTGTTTTATCCGGAATATGACGAAAGAAGTTCCGGATAAAACAGTTCCTGCTTAATTGCTCCGATTATTCTTTCCACTTAATGGAACAACCGATGGCTTTTGTAACCTTCTCAACGACTTCTTTCCCTTCAAGCAATGCATTCACCGCCGACTCAACGTACCTCACTGTTACATTTTCCGGTTCTTTTGCATTATCATCAATTGCCCCGATATATTCCAGTATAAGCTTTCCATCCGGTGCATTATTTAAAACAAAAACATGTGGAGTTCTGGTTGCTCCAAATTTTTTTGCAAATTCCTGAGTCTCATCATGCAGATAAGGAAAATTAAATCCTTTCTCTTTGGATCTGATCACCATGTTTTCGAAACTGTCATCCGGATAAACGGATGCATCATTTGAATTTATGGCAACTACAGGGAATCCCAATGGTCTGTATTTTTTATCCAGCGCAATCAATCTGTCTTCATAAAGAATTGAGAATGGGCAATGGTTACAGGTAAAAACAATAATATAACCTTTCCATGGATTGGCTGGTGACACTAAAAACTGCGTGTTGTCAACATTTTTAAGTTTAAAGGGCATCACCTGATCACCTATTTTGTAATTGTCCTGAGCAAATATGCTTAAACTTAGCAGAATTAATGGTAAAAAGAATAATTTTTTCATATTATAAATAAAATTAATGGTTTAATAAAATATTACTGATCTGTTCATTAAGTGAATCCAGGGTAAAAGATCCTTCATGCCATTTTTTGATACCGGATGATCCTTTAATAAATAAGGTAAAGGGTAAGGCCCCTGACCAGTTTTCTTCAATTTTGGGAATAAATGAATTCGCATTGGTTTCATCCAGAAACCAAACGGTTGAATTCAATTTATGTTTTTCAAGGAAGGGTATCAGTTTTGTATCAATGTCTTTTTTGAAATCGAGATTAACCAAAATAATCTTCAGCTGATGGTTATTGTACTTTTTTCCCAATTCTTCAAAATATGGAATTTCTTTAACACATGGCAAACACCAGGTTGCCCAAAAATTTATGACTAATAAGCTATCGTTTTCTGATTCAATTAAATCCGTTATCTCATTCAACTTTACAGTCCTGAAACTCTGTCCAAAACCACTCATCAAAAAAAAACCCAACATCAAAGTAAAAAACAGTTTTGTCATTTTAAAAGGGAAATAATGATCTGTTCAGTTAATAATAACCATTGAAAAACAAATTTCCCAGTTAAAAGTTCAAATTATCCGCTTATTACAAATTTAAACCCTATCCCATGAATGTTTTCTATAGTAATATCCTGATCTTCTGATAAATACTTCCTCAACCTGCTTATAAAAACATCCAGACTCCTGCCGACAAAATAGTCATTCTGCTTCCATACTTTTTTCAGGATATCAGCTCTTGGTACAATGTTATTTCTGTTTTGATATAAATATAATAAAACATCTGCTTCCTTTTGAGTCAGCCTTTTTTCAAATTGTTCTCTTTTCAATAATAGATCCAGATAATCAAACATATACGTACCCAGGTAAAATACCATCTCTTTTTGTTCCCTGACAATATATTTTCTTTTTAGAAACACTTCGATCTTCAGGATCAACTCTTCTATGCTGAATGGTTTTACAATATAATCATCAGCTCCGAGTTTGAGCCCGTGGATCCTATCTTCCTTTAAAGATTTGGCTGTGAGAAAAATAATGGGAATCTCCGTATCAACTTCCCTGATCTCTTTAGCCAATGTAAAGCCGTCCATTAATGGCAACATCACATCTATCAGGCAAATATCGAATTTTTCCTGAAGATACAATTGGAACGCCTCTCTGCCGTTAATGGCTAAAACTACGTGATAACCATGAAATTCCAGATTATCTTTCGTTACAAATGCTAAAACTTCGTCATCTTCTACATACAAAATTTTTTTCGATTCTCCATTCATTTTATAAAGATTAAATTATACCATATAAAAAAGATAAAGTCATAATCAGGATTTTAAATCCAAGGGAATACCCATTATGATATCAGTACCCACATCTATTTGAGATGCAAGTCTGATCGTCCAACCGTGAAGCTCACATATGTTTCTAACGTAATACAATCCAAGCCCGAAGCCTTTTACATCATGCACATTCCCGGTTGGCACCCTATAGAACTTATTGAAAATCAATTTTTGATGTTTTTCATCTATTCCGATCCCTTCATCTGAAAAACGGAGTTCCAAGCTTCCATTAGTTTTGAAAAAAGCCACCTCAACCAACAACGGTTCACTGATGGAATACTCCTTAGGTTTTGCATATTTTACAGCGTTCTCTATGATATTTGACATCAGATTTGAAAGATGATAGCGATCCCCATAAATAGAAAATCTGTCAACACGAATGTCTGTACTAACCTTCAAGAATTTATATAAAAACCTATTCTCTTCAAGTTTGATGGTTTCATTCAGCAATTGTACCAGATCAATAGGTTCTTTCTGCAAAACAAATTTTTTCTCACTGCGAACGACTTCAAGTATGTTCTCTACCTGGGAATTGAGTCTGCTGCTTTGATCATTGACGATCCTGGCATATTTCAACAATCGGTCATTTTCCTGGATTTCAGGAGAATTTTCCAATACTTTAGACGCAATTCTAATGGACGACAAAGGTGTTTTAAATTCGTGCGTCATGTTATTAACAAAATCTTTTTGGAGCTCAGATAGCTTTTTTTGCTGATAAATGGTTTTTACAGCAAATAGGAATGCCAAAACAGCTACAAGCGACAAAAAACTTAAAAAAACGAAAATCCAGATTTCGTTTAAAAGAAAAGAATTTCTGTTTGGAAACCGGACTATAAAATAATATGTAAACCCTTCAAATTCAACAAGTTTTGTCTTGTAAAGATCATGATGTTCTTTATCAAGGGTACAACAATCTCCATGAACCAATTCCTCTGAAAAACAATCATATAAGGCATATTCAAACACAGTATCAAGCGAAATCTCAGCCATTTCCCTCAGCAGAAAATCTTCCAGAATATGAGGATCAATAAAATTATTATAATTGACCACATAAGTATTACTAGCCAGTTTTTTGATCAAACCTTCTTTGGGCAATTCAGAATTACTGTGCTTCGCCATCTTCTCAGCAACATTGCGGAGCGCAACCGTAACTTTTTCATCAAATTCGTTATTTCGCAATTGCCAGTTGCTATACAGCCAATAAGCCTGAATCATTAAAATTCCTCCAATCGCCAGGCCTCCCAAAAACAATACCCTGATTATTTGGTTTCTTTTCATCGTTCAAATATACGGAAATAACGTTTTTATAAAACACATATTTGAAACAAGTACTTTATAATTTTAAACAACTTTAACAATTTCCATATAAAGTAAACCCGAAAATGCGTTTGTTTCTTAATGATTATCGAAACAATTTAAAGCCGGTTTTTATTGCTTTGAATCGAAAAAATGGATCAATTTCATAATGCCGGGCGCAATTTTTTACAAAATACAGGTTTAATGAACATCCTGAAGCCTTCATCGTAATTATAAGAGGAAAACGATTCTGCAATATTTCAGCCTCAAAATCTCTCAATGCTCTTCGAAAAACTTGGCCTTGACTTTCAACCAATTACTTACCAATATCATAATATCTTTAAAAATATCACAAAAATTAAAGGATGAATGAATTATTTAGACCCAAATACTCCAAATAAAATTGGTATAATTAGTTGATAAACTTATTTTTGCAGCCTGTTATGAAATTCAGAGGTTTATATATAATTTTTCTGCTCAGTTTATTGCCTGTGTTGCTGCTAAGTCAGAGCGGAAATCCCTTTGAAATCAAAGCGAGGAAGAGTCTACCGGCGAAAGAGATAAAAAAAGAAAAAAAAGTTGCTCAACCCTTAAAGGATACAACCAGCATTCCTGCTCAAAAAGTTCAGATACAAGAAAATCCAAAACCGAAAGTAGAAAAAGAACCGGTAATTAAGACTGACAGTGTGATGATAGCAGACAGCATCGAACCGACTATTGTTCCATCTGGTGACAATCCGTTTGACCTGTCTGAAGAAAGGATTGTATTTTCACCTGGCCGATCACAGGATTCGACCGGATCTCAAGCTGAACAAAAAGTAGTTGTGGATACCAAAACAAAAAAACATATCAACTTTATTTTTTGGGTGATATTACTATCATTGATCGTGCTGGCATTCCCTATCAGTATTGACAGGTGGTATGTAGTAAAGATCATGCGTTCAATGTTCAATATCAATATTTCGAATGGGCTGGCAAGGGATTTTACAGGATTTAACATTTTGCTATTTGCACTGTTATATTTAGTTTTCCTGGTAAGTTTATCCGTTTTTGTATTTCTGCTTTTGCGTGATTTTGTAGGCATGGAGGGTACTTTCTACTTATATCTTTTATCCTTAGGCGGAGTTTTTGCAGTTTATTTAATCAGACATATAGGTTTGCTGCTCACAAAATGGATCTTCCCTGAAGTCGCAGCTTTCAATGCCTTTAATTTTACCATATTAAGCTTTAACTCAATCCTTGGGATTGCACTGATCATCCCAAATTTATTTCTGGCATTCAGCCCGTCTGAATTTGCAAAAATTTCTTTTTTTGCAGGAATAGGAATTATTCTGATTTTTTATGTCATGAGGACATTCCGGGGATTGATGATATCATTCAAGACTTTTATTAATCATCCAATACATTTTTTTATTTACCTTTGCACTTTCGAAATTTTACCTCTGTTGACATTGTACAAATTGGCATTAGAATTTAATTAATCAGACAATTGTTATTCTTTAATTAACACCGCATATTGGAATGCTTAAAGACGCAGCAAATCAGGATTTCAGACCGGTAAAGACCATTTTAGTATCACAACCAGAACCAGGTTCCAACAGTTCTCCTTTTGGAGAACTAGCCACTAAATGGAATATTAAGGTAGATTTCAGGCCATTCATTCAGGTAGATCCTGTGACTGACAAGGAATTCCGCAAAAACAGAATAAAGCTGGATGATTTTACATCGATCATTTTAACCAGCAAAAATGCCGTAGATCACTTTTTCAGGATTTGTGAAGAGCAAAGGGTGACTATGCCCGCTACTACCAAGTATTTTTGCCTCACAGAAGCAGTTGCAAATTATCTGCAGAAGTTTATCATCTACAGGAAAAGGAAAGTATTTCTGGGGCAGAAAACGATCAACGATCTTCACCCCTATCTTATCAAGCATAAAGACAATGAGAAATTCCTGCTGCCTACTTCCAATCTGAGAAGTAAGACAGTCTGTAGTTTTCTGGAAAGCGAGGGCATTCAATTTACTGAGGTGATGATGTATAAAACAGTATCATCTGATTTGTCTGATCTCAGCGATATCACTTATGATATGCTTTGCTTTTTCAACCCGCAAGGGATCGCTTCTCTTTTTGAGAACTTTCCTGATTTCAAGCAAAATAATACACGTATAGCCGTTTTTGGGAAACATACACAGGATGCTGCCCTTGAAAGGTCGCTGAAGGTCAATATTTTAGCTCCAACAGAAAAAGCACCTTCCATGACCATGGCAATCGAACAGTATCTCGAAAATTCGAATAAAAAATAAACCTGTTGTCCATAGATCATCCAGGCAAAATTTTTGATTAAACAATTTTGGCAATAAATTAAAAAAAGGCTGAACAAAGTCCTTATTGTTCGGCCTTTTTCCATTTTGATTGCTTAAATTTGTTGCGAATTGAACTGTATTTTCGCAGGCATTTCAGCTGATATACAAAAACTGATAAAGCGCTAAATTAATTGGGAGATGGATAAACTTTGAAAAAAGTTTTAAGCTTATCTATTTTCTACCATTTTTTTCTAAATTGCCTTTCAGCCAAAGAAAATAAACAAAAAACAAGCATATGAAAAATATCTGTGTAATCGGTGCCGGAACAATGGGCAATGGCATAGCTCATGTTTTTGCCATGCATCAATATGATGTTGTACTTTGTGACATTGATCAGAATGCCCTGAACAAAGCCATTAAAACGATCACTGTTAATATGGATCGTATGATCGCTAAAGAAAAAATAACAGAACAGGACAAACTAGAAACGCTCGGTCACATTACTACCTCAACTGACCTCGCTCAATCAGTTGAACATGTCGATCTGGTGGTCGAAGCTGCCACTGAAAATGTAGATCTTAAACTGAAAATATTCAAACAAATCGATGAATTCGCTCCGGCTGAAGCAATTTTAGCCAGCAACACATCATCGATTTCCATCACCAAAATTGCATCCGTAACCAAACGTCCCGGAAAAGTGATCGGTATGCATTTCATGAATCCGGTACCGGTAATGAAATTGGTAGAAATTGTAAATGGATACGAAACTGACCGGAATATCAGCCAGATCATTGTAGAATTGTCAAAAAAACTGGGCAAAACACCTGTTGAGGTGAATGATTATCCCGGATTTGTAGCCAATCGTATCCTGATGCCGATGATCAATGAAGCGGTTTACACCTTATATGAGGGCGTTGCCGGTGTACAGGAAATCGATACTGTTATGATGCTGGGTATGGCTCATCCGATGGGTCCGTTACAATTGGCCGATCTCATCGGACTTGACGTATGTCTTTCAATACTGAATGTATTGCACGATGGTTTTGGCAACCCGAAATATGCTCCTTGCCCATTATTGGTAAATATGGTTACTGCTGGAAAACTTGGCCGGAAAACCGGAACAGGCTTCTACAATTATACGCATGGCACTAAAGAATGGGTAGTTGCCGACCGATTTAAATAAATCACAATTGTAATTTAGCTATTTTGCTGACAGTGCGTTGGTTCTGCTGAACGATGTGATCCAATTATCATATTAAAGTATCTGCTGATTTAGGTCAATCAGGTCAATTTTGGCTCTGTTTATGAATTAAGCCTTGTGGTTTTGGCTAAGTAGTTTTTGCGAATTCAATAAATTTCAGTGGTTGTAGACCTTTTACATATGACTTTCTGAGAGTAGGTATGTATGGCGAACCCGTTTCCCTGTGACCTAAATAGTTGTAATATTTTAAACTTCACAAGGACTTTTCTTTTTACATTTGTCTGTTAAAATCCAATCAATGATCGAAGGAAAAAAAATAGTTGTGGTTTTACCAGCATACAATGCAGCAAAAACACTCGAGATAACATATAAAGAAATCGACTTTACGATTGTCGATGAGGTAATCTTAGTTGATGACCTCAGTCATGATGATACAGTTGCCATCGGTAAAAAATTGGGCATTAACCACATCATTGTCCACGAGAAAAACAAAGGCTACGGAGGAAATCAAAAAACCTGCTACAATAAAGCCCTCGAAATCAGTGCGGATATTGTCATTATGCTACATCCGGATTATCAGTATACGCCAAAACTGATTCCCTCCATGTCTCATCTGATTGCATCTGGATTGTACGATGTGGTACTTGGTTCGCGGATCCTTGGAAAAGGTGCTCTCAAAGGTGGAATGCCCATGATCAAATACGTAGCCAACAGATTGCTCACACTGACTCAAAACATCCTGTTGAATGCAAAACTTTCAGAATATCATACAGGATATAGAGCTTTTTCTCGTCGTGCTTTGAAATCAATTGATTATGAATCCAATTCAGACAATTTTGTTTTTGATAATCAAATGCTTTCCCAATTGTGGAATGCGGGGTTCGAAATTGCCGAAATCACTTGCCCTACAAAATACTTTGACGATGCTTCCAGTATCAATATTAAAAACAGTTCCATATATGGTTTGGGTGTATTAAAGACTTCAATTCAATACAGATTGCATAAATGGGGCTTGGTAAAATATAAAATTTTCCTCTATGCCAAAAATCAATGAACAGCTGTTCAAACTCCGGACGATCATCCTTTTCCTGCTACCAACAGTTTACTTCCTGATAGCCAGACATTTCAGAGTGCTTTTAGGTGATCTGTCCCTCAGGTCAAGTGATCCGGAATATATATATTTCATGAGTGGCTTGAATCTCTCTGAAGGAACGCTTGAATTGGCTCATATCGATAACCCCGGAACACCCTTGCAGATCCTTATGGCTTTGCTTTTTAGAATTATATGGCTGATAAGAGGTGCGCCTTCTCCGTATATTGAAGATATTCTCACACATCCTGATTTTTACCTTTCAGTAACCAGTTTTACGATTGCAGGGCTCACGACCGTATTGCTTTTGTATGCAGGAAAAAAAATATTTGAAAGCACTGGTTCCGTTTTGCTGGCTGTTTTGTTTCAGACAGCACCTTTTCTTCCATTGATCTGGTTTGATCTGATCGGTCGGGTTGCGCCTGAGTTGATGATGCCTTTCCCCGTGATTTTACTGATGGTCATGACTGTGTCCATTTTAAAACAAAAGTCACCCGTTTCCAACAAACAGGTATTGCTGCTTTCACTCATAGCTGCATTCGGATTGACCATCAAATTAACTTTTTTACCGATTTGGATCCTGCCATTTTTCCTGGTCGGTGACTGGAAACAAAAGATCAGGTTCATTTTGCTTTCATTACTTGGGTTTTTCATCATTGCTTTTCCCGTTACCTTACAATTGGATATTTTTTGGAACTGGATCAAATCATTGTTCATGCATAGCGGGCAATATGGTTCGGGAGAATCCAATATCCTGGATCCGGTTGCGTTGAAGTCAAACATCCATGAACTATTTAATCTGGAAAAATACTTCTTTTTCCTGTTTTCCATATTGACAGTCACTTTGATGGCTTATCTCGGATGGTTCAGAAAAAAAGCTGAGAAAAAACTCAGCATGATCAGTATCGCTGTAGTGCTTACCATTGCAATTCAGCTTGTTATGGTAGGCAAACATTTTGCTCACAGATATTTCATTCCCGTATTGATGTTGTCCCCGTTGATGATCTTTCTGGTATTTGAAATGATCAAAAAATTTGCCCCCGGGGAAAATACCACAAAAGGCATTCAATGGGCCATCCTTGTTTTGCTGTTAATTCAGTTCAGGAATAACGTACATTGGTTTCCGGTAAAACATGAAGCGATGGGCACGGACATAGCCAACAGGAAGATGACTCAGGATGTTGTTAAGCAATTGGACAAAAACAGTTACAAAATTATTGCCACTCAAAATTATGGTTGTCCGTTTATTGAATACATACTCGCTTACAGTCAGGTTTGGGCAAAACACGAAAAAAGACTGGAGTACACACCTGTTTTGAACAAATTGTATCCCAATGTGTATAATCATTTCACCTGGGATAATTCGCTGAAATACTGGGGACAAGCTTTTGATGCCGGGCAAATGATATCTTCAGGAAAAAAAATATATCTCTACACTGAAAGAGATGAAGAAGCGTTATATGATAAGACTTTGGCAAAACTACATGAAGAAAGCAAAACGCCTTTTGTAGCACAGAAAAAAGTTTTGTTTACCAATGCCGCGAATAAAGAAACCATTTATGAATTAACAATTTCGCATCCGGAAAAGTAGCATTTTTAGCACACCGGAACAATCAGCTAAAGTAATTGTTTGATTAATAAAGCTGTAATTTCAATATTGCTTTTTTTTAAGAGGTTTTATGTATACATTTGCTTTAAGCGTTTGAAAAGAAATAATTACATATCGTTGTCCATACTGGTAGTTTTTGTATTATCCTACCTTGGACAGTCTTTGCATGTCATCTTACATCATGGAAGTGGACATCCTGAAGAAGACCATTGTTGTCATCATTCAACGCATTGCAGCGGTCAAACTAAAAATACCGCAGAAAACACTTTCAATTTTGACACTTTTCAGGAAACTTGCCCGATTTGCAGTTTTCATTTCATTGATTTCAATGCGCAGAAAATTGCCTTTGTTGAAAAGAGGGAAGTGATATTTTTCAGAGAAATCACAATTTTTCAGTCCATCCAACATGTTTTCCAGATCATCAAATCCTACCAATTACGTGCTCCGCCTTTCCCGGCCTGAAGCTTATAAGTTCCGAACATTTTTCTCGGTCATTCGATTGACAGTTGTTCAAAATTCAGCTTATCACATCGAGACTGATGTAGCCGAAGGAACGGAAAAAAATAATTACAACTTACAAGATTGTTTCATGAATTGTTGAAACATTTGTTTCACAACATGTTGCTTACAAAATTCCATTTATTCAGTTAAACTACTGTATGATGCAGTTTTCAAAATATATAGTTTTATTATTATTAATGAATGCCTATTGGTTGTCCGGCCAACACTTATTGTATGGCAAGGTTACAGATGAGGATGGATTGCCTTTACCTGGTGCTTCGATTGTGACAAGAGATTTTCGATTCAGCACCACAACAGAGCCGGATGGCAGTTTCGTGATCAACAGCAAAGAAAAAATATGCCAGGAATTCAGTGTTTCATTCCTGGGTTATCAAACTCAAAGTATTCACCTGGAATATCCTTATCCATCAGAACCCATTCAGATAGTATTGCATCCACACCAACAGTTACTGGATGAAATTACCATCACAGATGACCATTTACAAAGAAAAATAAAAGAAAGTACCATTAGTATTTCTGTTGCTTCCAGCGAATATCTGACAAGAAACAAGCAAGGCAGTTTGATGAAGTCTCTGGATAAATTGCCCGGGATCAGCGCTATGGAAATCGGGTCAGGCCAATCAAAGCCCGTTATTCGGGGTATGGGATTCAACAGAGTAGTGGTCACTGAAAACGGTATCAAACACGAATCTCAACAATGGGGTGCTGATCATGGTCTGGAAATCGATCAATTCGGAGTTGAAGAACTGGAAATTCTTAAAGGACCTGTTTCCCTGATGTATGGTTCAGAGGCAATGGCGGGCGTTATCAACATCAAATCCTATTCCCTACCACACAAAAACAGCGTCAGCGGGTCAACTGAGCTGCATTACTCCGGTAATAATCAATTGCTGGCAGGCTCATTCAATCTTCAGGCCAGAAAAACAAATTGGTTCACTGCCTTCAGGTATTCGGTCACGGATTATGGAGACATGTCTGTTCCGACAGACACCATAGATGTCTATTCCTACAAGGTGGCATTGAACGACAGGAAATTGACCAATACGGCCGGAACTGAACAAAGTGTTCAGATCAATCTGGGTTACCTGGGGAAAAAACTGCATTCGGCATTTTATCTGACAGATAATCTGAGTACTACAGGAATGTTCGCTCATGCACACGGTCTTGAACCCAGACAAGTAGATACTGCTGCTCATTTTGCATTCCAAAGAGATGTTCTATTTCCCAAACAGGAAGTTAATCATTTAAAACTGATCAACAGAACACAATACTTTCAGGGTGATCATTCCACACTTTTGGAATTGGGCTATCAAAAAAATATTCGAAATGAATACAATGAATACATAAGTCATGGTTATATGCCGCATGTATTGCCCGAAATGACTGATTTTCCTTCAGACCTTGAAAGAGGTTTTGATAAATACACGCTTTCTGCAAATTTGCGACAGCAAATTATATCAGGCAAAAAAAATGAACTGAATGTTGGCTTAAATATTGAATTTCAAAATAATAAAATCGATGGGTTCAGCTTTATCATACCGGCATTTACCCAATGGTTATCAGGAATTTATGTAATGGATCAATACAAACTCAACGAGCATGTACAGGTTTCAGGTGGGTTAAGGTATGATATAGGACAGATAAAGATCGGAGCATATTCAGACTGGTTTCAGACGCCGGTTCAGACTGGTTCAGGCACAAATTTTGAATTTGTAGAACGGGCTCCTGAGCTCATCCGAATTTTTGGTAGCTGGAGTGGCAGCCTGGGCCTGTCTTATAACAAACATGATTTTGGTTTGAAGGTGAATATAGGCAAAAGCTACAGAATGCCAACGCCTAAGGAACTCGCGTCGAATGGCGTAAATTATCATCATTTCAGCTTTGAGAAAGGAGATTCCAGTTTAAATCCGGAAATTTCTTACCAAATGGACATTTCGTTGGATTGGAATAAAAAGTTTTGGGCTGTGCAGTTTAGTCCTTTCATAAATTATTTTCCCAATTATATCTATCTGAACCCCGGATATGAAATGGATATTTATTATGGCGCTGGCAATCAGGTGTTCGACTATCGTCAGTCACGGGTTTTCCGGGCGGGCGGAGAGATCCAGGGCCAGATCAAATTGAATAAATCTTTAAAACTCGGTGCAACAGCTGAATATATTTTTTCAAGGCAATTGAGCGGAGACAAGAAAGGCTTTTCCCTACCCTTTTCACCACCGGCAAATGTATTATTGAGTTTAAATTATAATTTACCAGCTTTGAAATGGTTAAAAGAACCATACGCCGGGATTGAATTTTTGTGGAGTGCTGCGCAAAACAATATAGTTCCTCCTGAGCAGAAAACACCGGCATACAATGTATGGAATCTCAATTTCGGAACACGGTTTTTGATCAATCGTCAATCGGTTCAGCTATATGTTGTGGCCAGCAACCTATTCGATACCCGGTATTTGAATCATAGCAGTTATTACAGGTTGATTTCGTTGCCTGAAGCAGGCAGGAATATTGGTGTAAGTATTAAAATCCCATTCCACAAGAGCCTGTATGGTAAATAAAATGCATATAAAAAAGAAGTGGATCGGAAAAGCGACTGGCTTGTATCTGGTCGTTCATCTGCTGCTTTTAAGTGCACACCAGTACCTGCATGTTCATGATCAAACGCACTGTTCCAACCAGCATTCATCTCCTCAGAATAAAGAGGCTTCAACCGATTGTCTGGCATGCAGAATGTTAGCTTCCATGTTTTTGGATGTAAAAATTCAGACAACACCTTATGAAGCAATCATTGTACCCATAAAAACTATATACCTTTATTTTTTACACCCGAAACCATTCAAAAACAAAGCATTTATACGGGGTCCGCCTGAATATTCCTATTAAATCAGACCTCAACACCCTGTTTTAAATTAATTATTTAATTTTTTCAATACATAAAAAATGAACAAAGTAAAAATATTATTATCCATTATAGCGGTTGTATTTATGATCTCATCATGTACCAAATCAGGTTTTCCGGAGATCAATAACCTGGAATTGGGTTTGGAAAACTCCAAAACTGCCTATTTGGGAAAGGATTTCCACATCGAAGCTGAAGTAGTTGCCGTGAATTTAATTCAAAAGATAGATATTAAAATTTATGACGAAAAACTGGATGCAGGTCAAACCAATCCAGCCTGGGAATATACGAATGTTATTATTTATACTGATAATCTGAAAAATGTACTTTTGCATGAGCATATAGATGTGCCGTCAAATGTAGCTACCGGTGAATATCACATTCACATTTCTGTGACGGATAAAGAAGGTAATCAAACAGAAAAGGAAGACCATATTGATGTGGTTAAATGATTCGGATGAAGAAAACTATTTTTCTGTGAGGAATATTTTCGTAAGTAAATAGATCAAGTAGCAGGGAATTTCAAAATTCCCTGCTACTCATTAACCAAAAAAAATTAGTTTCAATGAAAAAATCAAGCATTTTCATATTCGCAGTATTTATGATATCCTTTCAAGCCTGTGAAACAGATAAGGATGACCAATCACCATCTATTTCTTTAAGTTTATCAGATGCATTCCCGGAAAACTGCGATACCATATACATGGGAGAGGCATTTACTTTTAAAGCGGAATTCAATGACAATGTAGAATTGGGTTCTTACAGTCTGGATATCCATAATAATTTTGACCATCATACGCATTCGACCGATCCATCTGAATGTGAGCTTGATCCGGTTAAAATCCCCCAAAGTCCCTGGGTTTTCATACAGCAGTATAACATTCCTGAAGGTTCATCAACATTTTTGGCTAATAACCGGATAGATGTTCCAGATTCCATAGACCCGGGAGATTATCATTTTTATATCAGGTTGACTGACAAATCAGGATGGCAAACCATTAAAGGTATCAGCATCAAGATATTGGAAAAATAAAAGCCTGGTGCGATCTGGTAAATCACTCGTGATAAACCAAAAGCGGAATTTTACTATTGATGGCTATCTTTTTTGTCACACTTGTGTGCAGTATCTGATCCCAGAAGCTTCTTTTTTTTCTTGCCATGATCACAAGGTTCACTAAATGTTTCTCTGCATAGGCATTGATGCCTTCTGATACAGATTCCGCTTTTATGGTTTGTGTAGAATACCTTACAGGGAAATTATTGCCCTTGATGGATTCCTTTACGTCAAAATCACCGTTTTGTTCAGTAGAAACATGGATAAAATGTACCGTCGCATTAAAACGGGAAGCGAAAGCAACTATTTTTTCCAGAATTTTGGGTTCAACGCCATCGAGATCACAAGCATAAACGATGTTTTTAGGAACAGAATACTTTGTTTGTTCAGGAATTAAAAAAACGGGACAAACAGACTTTCTGGCAACTTCCAGGGAAATCGTTCCAAAAATTTTATCGACCAATTGATTGGAACCTGTCATACCCATGATGATGACATCATATTCTCTGGAAAGATCGACGATCTGTTCAGCAGCAAAACCTATGACAACTTCTCCTTTTATCTTAATGTCTTCAGGCAATCTGGTTTTTAATTCTTCCGGAATAAGTTCTATAAAATTTTTCAGATTTTCCTGCTTTACCTGATCAATTCCAAGCGTAAAATCCAACACCGTGGGTTGGCTCGGATCAAATGCAGCATGATGCGTATGTACCACATCAAATGTGGTGTCCGTATTGCCATACAATTCGAGGGCATAATAATATGCATTTCTGGATGCCGGACTAAAATCTGTTGGTATCAATACTTTTCTCATGATTTTAAGTTTATGATGGACAATACTTTACAAATTAATAATTTTTTACTTCACACTTCGCACCCAATTTTTACACCAATCAAAAAAAAAGATGCTTTTGAAAACATAAACAAAATAATTTTCTCAGATTACTCCAGGGCTAAAATACAGTTTTTTGAAGACTTTAACACGATTTTTGTCCAGGTTTTTTAAAAGGCATTTTGATTCCTTGAATTGATACGCCAATGACGGGTTGTTTTCGTCAACCGCCAACTATTACCAAATAGGATTTTATGTCAAACTCAAACCGAAAGATTTCAAAACGCTGAACAGCTCTTTCTTGTTCCTGACTTTAATTTGTCCACGTATCAAAGCAAAAGGTATATTTACTTCTCCTCTGATCAGATCACGTAAGATTGTGGGTTTGATTGATATACTGATATCATCTTTATCTTCCTCTCCTTCCCAGATGAGCAAAACTGATTCCTTTATCGCCAGTTTATAAGTCAATGGCCAACCACTCGGTGTTTCAGAGCTGAAAAAAAAAGAATGATCCATTTCAGGCAAATCTATCTGATCCAGACGGATATAAAAGGGCTTTGCCAAAAGCACATCCAGAAGGTCATCTCCCAATTGCAGCAATTCTATAACTGTTCTTTCCCTGGAAGAAAAAATCAAAGAGGGATGATCAGAAATGCCTTCCAGGAGCTGCATTTCACCTTTATGAGATATCAAATGAAACAATTCTTTTCCCTGACCATTTTGTATTTCAAAATTGGCACTGAATTCCAAATCCTGGCTGATATTACCCGAAAGTCCTGACGCGTATTTTTGCAATTTCTCCTTCAACATCAAATTATTTTTTTACAAATTAAAGGTTTTAAAATCGGGATTTCACCAATTTATTTCGATTTTTATCAGATAGCTTAAAAGACCGATTTATATTAAATTAATTTTTAATATTTATCAGTACATTTGCCTTTTATAAGCGTTGTATTCGATCAAATAAAAATTGATATCATGTCTGTATTTAAAAAACTGGCCGGAGAAACTGTGATTTATGGTATCAGCAACATTCTTCCCCGTATTTTGCATTACGTGATATTCACTTTTTATCTCACTTACAAATTCAGCGAGCAATCTGATTATGGGATTTATCTGGATCTTTATGCATATGCGGCGATGCTGTTGATCGTGTATCGTTTAGGCATGGAAACCTCCTTTTTCCGATTCGCCACAGGTGAAAAGGCCAATCTGGAAAAGAGCTACTCCGCTTCCAGCCAAACCATATTGATCACTTCTGTATTTTTTACCATACTGTTCATCATTTTTGCCCCGCAAGTTGCGGATATGCTCAGGTATCCGGACAAAGTCGAGTATGTATATTGGTTTGCTGTGATCATTGCATTGGATGCAATTTCAGCCATTCCTTTTGCCAGGTTCAGAATTGAACGGAGACCTGTTCGGTTTGCCTCCCTCAAAGTCTTCAATACATTATTTACCATTGTATTGGTTGTCTTTTTTCTAGATGTTTGTCCTTATCTGATCGATCATGGTTGGCAGGATGTACTCCAATTCTATGATCCTGCAAAAAAACTGGATTATGTTTTCATGTCCAACCTGATAGCCTCGGCTGCAGTGATCATTTTGTTGATTCCTCAAATATTGAAGATCAAAATGGCTTTTGACTGGTCTTTTTTAAAAAAAATGATCCTTTATGGCTTACCGATGGCTTTGGTTGGCGCAGCAGGTGTCTTTAATCAATCTTTTTCAATCCCGATCATCAAGTATATTTTGGGTGATAATATTACGGAAAATCTTGCAGCAGCAGGAGTTTATGGCGCTGCAGCCAAACTTGCTTTGATCATGAATTTATTTACGGTGGCTTATACGTATGCAGCTGAACCATTCTTTTTCACTTCGTCCACCAGATCTGATTCAAGGGAATTATATGCCTCAAGCGCCCGATTATTTGCTATGTTTGGAAGCGTATTTTTCTTGTTTATTCTATTGTATCAGGATATCATCGTTTTTGTATTAGGACCAAATTTTCGTTCAGAAACCCATGTTTTACCCATTTTATTGATGAGCTATATTTTCCTGGGTCTTTATTACAATGTAGCGATCTGGTATAAGATTAAGGATAAAACCAATATTGGCGCTTTGATATCCATAGGCGGAGCCATCATAACGATTGCGATCAATTTTATTTTTATTCCAATTGCAGGTGTGGTTACTGCCGCCTGGGCTTCTTTTGTTTGCTATGCTTTCATGATGACTGCGGGCTATTTGATAGGGCAAAAATATTTTCCTGTTCCGTATAATCTGCTGAAAATAGGTTATTATGTAGGTTTTGCCCTGATAATTTATGGCACGAACTTATATTTAAGAAGATTTACCGACGGATTACCCATCATACTTTCAGTCAATTCAGCGCTATTCCTGATGTACTTATTCTTGATTTATATAACAGAAAAGAAATGGCTCATCAGTGTCATCCGGCTAAAATAAAACCAGGACCGGAGACTTTTGTATAATAAGTTTTACAACTTTTCTTCGTTTTGCTGATCTTCCTGGGAAGGAGTTTGTACATCAGAAACAGATCCTTGTTCCGTTTTTTTGCTTTCTTCTGTAAAAAACTTCCTGTGAAAAAGCAGCAGACTCAGGGTTCCGATCGTGATCATAGAATCAGCTATGTTAAAAACAGGTTGAAAAAACCTGAATCTCTCTCCTCCCATAAAAGGGATCCATTCCGGTAAAACTGTGTCAATCATCGGAAAATAAAACATATCCACTACTTTGCCATACAGAAAAGGCGCATAACCGCCTCCTTCCGGAAACATCGTGGCTATACCGCCGTGATACATAGGCGTTTCTGAAAAAATTAGCCCGTAAAAAGCACTGTCGATCATATTGCCCAATGCCCCGGTCAGTATCAATGCGAAACTCAATATGAGGCTTAATTTGGCGCCGGCGCGGATGATGCGGTAAATCAGGAAGATCAACACACTGATCATCACCAACCTGAACAAACTCAAAATCAGTTTTCCCGTAGATCCGCCAAATGTCATACCGAATGCCATGCCCTCATTCTCAACAAAGTGAATTTTTGCCCAGGAAAATCCCATGATATCAAAACCACCTCCGTATTCGAAATTGGTTTTAATATATATTTTAAGTATCTGATCAATCACCAAAATACTAAAAACAACAATCGCAACGATCCATGATTTCTTTGCTATGCTCATAAATGATTCAGTTTTTTCTTTTAAGTAGTATAAAATTATTTGTAAAACAAACGGATTTTTCTCTTACACCTATTCCTATCTAAATTTTACAGGTGTTGGAAATTACCGGGTCATCCGACTAATTCTACATAAATAATTGACATGCAAAAGTACCTAATTTTTAGTCAGATTGTTTGCTTGTCAGGATATAATATGTAACAATCGGGATGAAATCATGTTCAAAAATCACCAAACCACCTCTGACAGAAACGAAAACCATCAGATATTTAGCTTTTACAATGGAAATTTATACTAAATTCATTTTCTTTGCAAAAATTTTCATAAATGTACAAAATTCGGATAACCAAGCAGTTTGATTTCGAGGCAGCCCATGCGCTGGAAGGTTATTTTGGTAAATGTAAAGACATACACGGACATTCCTATCACTTGAGGATCACTGTATCAGGTTCAGTAGATCCTTCAAAGCCAAAGGTAGAGGATGGTATGGTAATGGATTTCACTGACCTTAAAAAGATTGTAAAAAAAGAGATCATCGATCAGTTCGATCACATGCTGATCCTCAAGGATGATTCACGTTTCAGGGGAATTGAAAGCCAAAATGAACGTGTTCAGTACGTGCCTTACCAACCAACCTGCGAAAATCTGTTATTGGATATGGTAAACCGCATTCAAAACAAAATGCCGGAAGGGGTAACCCTGCATAGCGCATTCCTTAGAGAAACTCCACGGAGTTATGCTGAATGGTTTGCGGCAGATCAACATTAGATATAACAACTATGTAATTGAATTTCAAAGAAATAAAAATCCAATTTCCTTAATAATTTTTAGAATCTTACATTCATCAGACCGGACAACTCCTTCACTTCACGGATGGTTTCCTGAGCAATTTTCCTGATCTCAGCAGAAGAATGTTTGATTTGCTCTTTCAAAGCTTTTTTATCTACATTGAGTGCCTGTTTTTTATCAATAAATGCATTGCTGATCTCAACCAATGCGTTTGCAACCTCTTCCTTCAGATCTGCATAACGGAGCGAACCATTTTTATAATCCTCCATCAGTGATCCGTGAATTTCCATTTTGTTTGCAGCAGCCAGCAATCCAAAAAGATTATCCACACCTTCGCTCATCGCTCCATCGTTGATTTCACCGGTATCTGTCACTGCTGAACGGATTTGTTTGCGAATCCTTGCTTCGTCTGCAAAAACACTGATATAATGTTTTTCCCCGGCACTTTTACTCATTTTTTTTGTCGGATCAGCAGTAGAACGAATTTTTGAAGCCGGTGTAAACAAAGCTTCGACGACCGGCAGATAATTCACGCCCATTTGAGCATTAAACCTTTGTGCGATATTACGGGTCAGCTCCAGATGTTGTTCCTGATCCTTGCCTACCGGAACATATTTGGGTCGGTAAAGTAAAATATCAGCCGCCTGTAAAACAGGATAGTTAAGCAAACCGCTCGAAATAAACCCTTCACCCGAATCTTCGCTGCTTTTGGCACTTTTATCTTTAAACTGAGTCATCCTGGTCAGCTGACCGTAAGAAGTAAAGCAATTCAGAATCCAGGTCAATTCTGTATGCTCAGGTATCAGTGATTGAATAAACAGATTTCCTGGTTCAATTCCAACCGCAATGAGGTTGGTGATCAATTCCCAGGTATTGTTTCTGAGCTTTTTATGGTCATACGGCATGGTCATAGCATGGTAATCTACCACACCGAATGCACAATCATATTTTTCCTGTAGTTTCACCCAGTTTTGCACAGCACCGAAATAATTCCCGTAGTGCATGTCACCGGTAGGTTGAATGGCAGATAGAACTTCTTTAGGCATAATCAACTGTTAATTATTTCACTGCAATGGCAGAAATTTCGATATCTACGAATTTAGGTAAAGCGCCTACCTGCACCAATTCTCTGGCAGGTGCATTTTCTTCCTTGAAAAATTCAGCATAAACTGCATTAATCCTTGCAAAATTGTTCATATCGGTGACAAAAACTGAACATTTTACCACATGATCAAAGTTAAATCCGGCATGTTCCAGAATATTTCCGATATTGTTCAACACTTGTCTGGTGGCGGACTCAATCGAATCATTGATGAGTTGTCCGCTTGCAGGATCTATAGGAATTTGTCCTGAAATGTACAAGGTATTGCCTGCAAGGGTGGCTTGATTGTAAGGTCCAACAGGAGCCGGAGCTTTCGGAGAATTAATGATCTGCTTCATTTTATATTTTTTTTTATGAAAAACGCTGAATATAACCAACAGGAAAAGAATTTCCTGAAAGACAAAAATACGCTGATTTACCTGAAATCTGAGAAATCTTCACAGTCTAATGTCAAAAAAGCTTAAAATAATGTTCAGGAATTCCTGAAACATGAATAAACTTTATTACAGGAAATGGAAGGATTGATGTTCCGATTTAGCTTGAAACCGAAACCTGTAAAGATCAGATCAAATTTACAATTCACTTAAACGAATAAAAGCTCCACCCCATTAATCTGGAGGGAGCTCTTTATTCCTTTACTTAACCAATTATAAATCTACCAGGCCAGCTTTTGCCTCTACGATTTTCTGACCTTTGTAATAAAGATCTCCTTCATGGTAATAGGCATGATGGTAAAGGTGGGCTTCCCCTGTCACTTTACAAACATTGATTTGCTGAACTTCAGCTTTATAATGTGTTCTTCTTTTTCTCTTCCTGGTTTTGGAAGTTCTACTCTTTGGATGTGCCATTGTAAATTAATTAACGACCTTTAATTTTATTTAAAGCCTGACCCAGTAAATCATTCACCGGAGCGTCGGCATTTTCGCTTTCTTCAAGGTAAGACAAAACCTTAAAATCACATTTAGGATTCGGGTCATTTTCGCAGTCATACCTTTTGACTATTGGAATCGACAAAATGATCAATTCATTGATCAATTCTGCCACATTGAACCAATGGGTTTCCTTTTCGATGAAAATAATATCATCTTCAAAATCCACCACATCTTCCTTGTCTGTGTATTTAACCCAGATCAGTTTGTTTATCTCACTTGGTACTCTTATATCCGCCAAACACCTGTCACATGGCGATTCAAACGTACCTTTGATATCGAATTGCAATAAAAATTCGTTATCTCTTTTATCAAAATCTATGATAATCTTATAATTACCCGACTGGATTGGGTTCGATTCAAAGCTTTTGAAAAAATCATCATCCACTTCAAATTCGAATCTTCTCAATCCAGGTTTCAATCCAAAAACAGGAATCCCAAACTGATCAAAATTTCTCATTGCAAAGAACGTTCAAAAATTGAGGTGCAAAAATAGTACAATATTTCTTTCTATCCAAAATGTTTTAAAAATTTAGCAAATTAAAACCCAACTTACCACAAAAATTACCCCAAAAATGCCTTGCTGTTTGGATAAAGCTCAATTATTGCATTACTTTGCACCAAAATATGGCTCAATTTTGGCAAAAATCAATCCAAATATTTCAAGACAGACAAAAAATCAGATTGTCGATATCCAAAGTTTATTGAATAGGGTTTTGGAAGGTGACCGGTTCTCGCTGAGTCAGGCCATCACCATCATTGAAAGCCGACTCGCTGAGGATCAACGCATGGCTGAAGAGGTGGTTGAACACCTCAGAACTTTACCAGGCGAATCCTTCAGGATAGCAGTTTCAGGATCACCCGGTGCAGGAAAAAGCACTTTTATTGAGGCTTTGGGTTTTTATACGATCAGCCAGGGTTACAAACCAGCCGTTTTGGCCATTGACCCCAGCAGTCAATCTACCGGAGGAAGTATTCTGGGAGACAAAATGAGGATGGAAAAGCTCTCATTGGCTAAAGAAGCATTTATCCGGCCTTCTCCTGCCGGAGATTTCATCGGAGGCACTGCAAAAAAAACACGTGAGTCTATTCTATTGCTTGAAAAAGCCGGCTTCAATCCCATTTTTATTGAAACGGTTGGCGTTGGACAGACTGAAACCGCCGTGCACAACATGACAGACCTTTTTTTATTGCTGGTAGCTCCAGCTTCAGGTGATGACATTCAGGGTATTAAAAAGGGCATCATGGAAATGGCTGATATCATTGTCATCAATAAAATGGACGGAGATATGGCCGTTCAGGCAAACATCAGTCTCCAGCACTATGCCAATGCACTTCAGATGATGCATCGGCAAGACCGGGGTGAAGCACCTAAAATTTTGGGAGTTTCATCCGTTATACCCTTCGGTATGGAACTCCTTTGGGAACAAATCAACGAATTTTTAAAAAAAGCGTCAGATTCCGGAGCATTCAAGGACAGACGTCGGCTTCAGGAGTTGGATTGGTTTGAAGCTGAAGTCCGGCAAAATATTTTCAATTTTGTAATGTCACACCCTGAACTTGACAAGGCTTTTCGTATCTGTAAGGAATCAGTTTTACAAAATGAACGTTCTGCTTTGAATGCAGCTCAGATGTTTTTTGAAAAACTCGGCAAAAATTTAAGAAATGAAGCTTAACAGTATATATCATATCCTTTTGAGTTATTTTTTATTAGCAATTCTCAGCAATTTCGCCCTTCAGGGGCAAACCGTTTTTAATCCGCGTTCTCCCATCAATCATCCGATACTGCTATCCGGGAGCTTTGGCGAACTCAGAGCGACCCACTTTCACGCTGGGATAGACATAAAATCCAAAAATGGTGTCACCGGAGATCCGATTTACAGCATAGAGGAAGGTTATGTCAGCAGGATCGTGGTGCGGGCAGATGGGTACGGCAATGCGATCTATGTGTCGCATCCAGGTTCATTTACAAGTGTTTACGGACATTTTGAAGAGTTTGCAGCTCCATATTCTGACTTTGTAAAACAAACTCAATATAAACTTAAAAGTTTTGAACTTGAAATTAAGCCTGAACCAGGCCAATTTCCCGTAACCAAAGGTCAATTGCTGGGAAAAATGGGAAATTCCGGTACTTCATTTGGCCCTCATTTGCATTTTGAAATTAGGAATACAAAAACAGATAGACCGATAAATCCGCTATTTTACGGGTTCAGACCACCGGATAAAAGACCTCCCGTCATCAGTGGGATAAAAATAACTCAATTCACATCAGATTCCATTGAATATAACAGTCAAAAATTTATCGCCTCTGCCAATGGAAATGGTAAATATAAATTGAAAACAGATACCTTGATCGTGGATGCTGAAAAAACAGGTATAGAATTCAGCGGATATGATCAAATGGATGGCGTGTACAACAAGCATGGGATCGTGGAGCTCATCATGAAAGTGAACGGAAAGATCGTTTATCAATACCGTGTGGATTCATTTTCATTCGAAGAAGCAAAACACATCTACGCACACGTGAATTACACCAGTTTTTTTCAGGATAAATCAAAATATCAGCATTGTTACATTTTGCCGGCTGATCCCTTAAAGATCTACAGGAATTCAGGCGATAACAACGCTTTGATCAGCCTTAAACAAAACGAAAAACAACAGATCGAAATCATTGCCAGGGATTTTAACAACAATGAAAGTAAGATCCGGTTTTGGGTAAAAAGAAGTTCAAAAACAGTCACTAAACCTTCACCATTGATTTATAATTACATACTGGATCCGGGTAAACCAGCGTTGGTCAATGAAAAAAGTGCCATTCTTTACTTTTCTGATTCTGCCATTTACGCCCGGATGTTTTTGCATTTTACACAAAGCAATTCAACAGAAAAACCATATCAGTCACCGTATATTTTTATCAACAACGGGTTTAAAATATTTAAAGAAAAAGTCGATCTTTTCATAAAATACGACAGTTTAACACCAGAAAAATTACTGAAAACGGTGGTAGTAGAATGTGGAACGGGCAGCAAACTGAACTCGTATGGCGGAGATATTTTCGATACTTACATACATGCGAAAATAAACAGGTTCGGCACTTATGTATTATTTGTCGACACCATTCCACCGGTGATCAAGTCAAAGAATTTTAAATCAGATATGACAGGATTACAATCTGTTAGTTTTACCATTGATGATAATCTGGAATCAGAAAACCGATCCAATGAATTGAGGTATTACGGTTATATTGATGATCAGTGGGTACTTTTTGAATATGATAAAAAATCAAAAACCATTACCCATCGCTTTGAAAAAAATCTTCCTAAAGGAACACATACAATAAAAATAGAACTCAGAGACGGGAAAAACAACCTGACTGTTTTTAAAGATAAATTTATTAAATAACGACCATTTACTGAAAACAAAGAAATTAATAACATATGATCAAACTTGAGAAAGGAGATAAAGCACCCGAGTTTACAGGAACAGATGACCAGGGTAATACAGTCCATCTGAAGGATTTTAAAGGAAAAAAGCTTATACTTTTCTTTTACCCAAAGGATAATACACCCGGTTGCACTGCCGAAGCCTGCAATTTGCAGGAAAATTATGACTATTGGTTTGAACAAGGTTATGCTATTTTGGGTATCAGCCCTGATAGTGTTGAAAGTCACAGGAAATTCAAGGAGAAATTTAGTTTTAAATACATGCTGATCGCTGACCCGGAAAAAGAGATCATGAAAGCTTATGGTGCATATGGACCAAAAATGATGTACGGCAAAGAAGTAACCGGCGTTTTAAGAACTACTTTTATCATAGATGAATCAGGTATAATAAGTCATATTTTCAAAAAAGTGGACACCAAAAACCATACTGAACAAATCATTAAATCTCTCAAATTGAATTAATTATATGGAAGATTTATTTTATTTTCATCAGCTGAAATCAGCTTTCGACGAACATTCCGATCAGGAAAGAGCTGTTCGTATGAAAGCGTATATGAGAAACCAATTTGATTTCTTTGGTGTAGACAGTCCAACAAGAAAAACGATTGTTTCACAAATACTCAGGGAAAATGGCAAACCAGAATTGCCTGTGCTCATCGGTTTAACCGGTTTGCTGTGGTCACAACCTGAGAGAGAAATGCAGTATGCTGCAATGGATATTAATAATTATTTTCTGAAAAAACTGATCCCTGCCT